>Ga0306920_100000773_pt1 | contig 38522 bp, 35 predicted proteins | sample flu12Cox44000170_FD_204666 | JGI IMG/M metagenome (GOLD analysis project Ga0306920, IMG submission 204666) | Lab enrichment of tropical soil microbial communities from Luquillo Experimental Forest, Puerto Rico - flux4day.12C.oxic.44.000.170 (v2)... | ecosystem: Environmental > Terrestrial >... | reverse complement strand
CAAGCCGATGGCTGCGATTGTAGCGATGGATTTTATTTTCATAGTTTTTGTTTTGGTTAAATCATTGGCCCGAAACCGGAATGAGGACGACTTCCTCGCTGGGGTAAGAAACGCGAAGTGACGCGCCAGTCGTCGGATTGCGCCACTGGCACGTCTGATGCGTTTGATAGCGAAGGCGCCGCAGCGGTTGGTCTGAACCTTGTGCAAACTGCAATCCTTCGTCGCGCGTGTTGTAAACAACCTGCGTCGCGCCAGTCGGAATAAATCGATTGGAGAAAATGGATCCGAAGTTGCCATCCTGGCGCGCAGGCAGAACAGAACTTGTTTCCGGTGCAGGCGAAATTTGCGCGATTTTTTCCTCTCGCTCCTGCCGGCGCTCCATACTGATTGCCGCGAACAGAACCAAAACCGCTGCAGCCGCGAGGCCCAAGCCTAACGACCACCAATTGTACGGCGACCGCTTCGGTTGCCCGGCAGTCAACGCGCCTGTCCTACAATATTCGCCTAGGGCTTCCTCGACGCGCTCAAAAAGGACCCGCGACGGCTGCGCCGACCGCAGCTTCTTAAGTTCATTCTCAAGCTCGGAGAAATCGTTCATTGCGGTTGCAAACTTTTCTTCAAATTGGCCAAGGCATACCGATAACGCGATGCAGCAGTGTTCTGAGAAATTCCCAGCGCACTGGCGATCTCGTTAAAAGTAAGCTCATTCCAAATCTTCAAGACCAGCACCTCTCGTTGATCGTGGGGCAAAGAACCCACTGCCGCAGCCAGCGCTCCTTGCGTTTCATCTTCCCATTCAAACTGCGGCTCGATGGCTGGCTCGGCGTCGGCAAAAACAAAGGCCTCGCGTCGCGCGCGGCGTTTGTCGCGGCGGATAAAATCGAGAGCGATGGAGCGCACAGCGGCATAAAGCAGCGCGCGATTCTCAATGTTGTGGTTGCGCCGCCAGAACTTGACGAAAGCTTCCTGGACAACGTCTTCCGCGTCGGCAGCTGATTGCACCCATTGCCGGACAAAGAGCAGCAGCCCGGGCGCAACTTTAGAAAAGCAACTCTTCCAATCCTCATGGCTGGCGAGATTGTCCATGACCTTTTCACGGTCTTTATATCCACGACGCTGCCAAGTGCGCATTTTGTCTGACTCAAAGCGGTTTTTCTGTAGTCGCTTCCCCGTGGGAAGTGCAACCTGTGATGCGGCAAAAGCGCGTGCGTCGCCCACACGGCAACGGCTACAAAAAACGCTGAATTGGATCGTTACTTTTTCGGAATCGCGCGCAGGATCAAATCACCCAGCCAATCAGGATGCGCGACTCCCTCGCGATACGCCTGTAGCGATTCCACGGAAGAGTTGACGCGCAGATTGCTGTAAGAGCCATCGGCGTTTTGCCAACGCTCGTGCCAGTAAACCGCGGCCTTGATCCGCGGGTAGCGTGTGCGGAAAAGCTCCAGCCCCTGCTTGATCCACGCCGGTTTGCGGATAGCGCTGGGCGGCGCTGTAGCCAGAGGGAACTCGCCTGTCGCCCACTCCGCAATCATGATCGGCTTATTCGGATCGAGACGGCTCATCTCTTCATACGGCCAATCAACTAATGACGGAATATCGGGATTCGGCTCGTCTCGGTATTGCTGGCCATAAACGCTGAGGCCGAGCCAATCGACGTAATCCGAACCGGGATAGTACGCAGCCGCAGAGTTCCATACTTCGTACGGATAGGGATAATTGTTGGTGTGAAACATCCACTTAATATTTGATGCGCCGCGCGCACGGACACGATCCACGATGTAGCGATAAGCCTTGCGAAATGTTTCCGGGCCTTTCCAATTTTTAACCTCCGGGTCCCATTGCGCGCCGCCGTAATAAGCACCCGACCACGGAAACCAGGTGCCATTCATTTCGACACCGAACACTACGATCATAGGATGACCAAAGTCGCGCGCGGCGTCTGCCCATTTGTCGATGTAGGCGTCCCATTTGCCTGAAAGAATTTCAGTTAAACTGAACTTGTCCGGCCCGTGATCTTCCTCGTAGGGTTTGTCCCACGGCGACCAAAAAACAAGTGGCAGCGACCCGTGGCGCCAAATGATGTTGAGATTATCGACGGGGAAATTCTGCTCTCCCCAGTAACTCGACGAAGCGATAATGGCCTGATGTTTGCCCACCATCTCCTCGAAATCTTCGATTGTCTCCAGCGTGACATCGTCTTCTTCGTCGCCAAAATCCATAAATGCGCCCGTGTACGCGCCATGCTCTGGAATGACTACGTCGACCGGGCCATTTGGATCGACACGTGTGACAGCGGACGGCCTGCTACATCCAGTCAGGAGTAGCGCAACGCTGAATGCGACAAGAAACGGGTTCAATAAACGCTGATACCGTTGAGTCCGAAATGCGGCGCAGCTGCGAGCAAGATCCGATCACCGCTGTAAACATCGGAAAATCGATTTTCTGACGCACACGCAAGATGAAGCGCGTCGCCTGAGCGCAAAAAGACCTCCGGGGGCAGCTTTTCAAACACGTCACAAGCCCGCCGGATCACGCTATCGGTCAACGGAAGCCAACGCCAGACGCCGGCGCGTTCATCCTGTTCAAATTGTCGCCAGATCTTCCGTGCATCCTGCATTGAGGTCACTTTCTCGCAAACGCGACGGTGCAGCCCGGACCAGAATTCTGTTCTGGCGTGAAGGCTACTCCCACAGCCGGAACTATTTTGCGCGAGTGAGAGAACTCGCGGTGTGCCCGGCTCATTGATGTAGCATTTAAAGATGTAACTGGAATCGAGATAGATCATCGGCCATCACGGTCCTGAGAAATATACATGGTCGAATCGACGTAGCTCTTCGGCATTTTGCGGATGTCGCGTTTTGGAAAAGGCTTGCCGATCAGGTCGGCAGCCTTTGCGCTCTTAAGAACTGCCACGGCTTGGCCGCGGTCGGTGATGAGAATGTTTTCATGTGCAGAAGCCCGGACGAGCTTGCCGGTGTTCATGTGCAATTCCCGAATGGTCGCAGTTTTCATGTGTCCAATGTGTCACATTGCGGCATCCACGCAAACCAGGAGAAACAAATCATGCGCCCAGGAGTTTTCCTTGACCAAAGAGGGCCGGAATATCACAACAGAAAATATTGGCTCCTGCCGAGGTAACAAATGAATACAAAGTTCTCGCGTTTTTGATTCTGTCTTTTGCATCAGCCGCCTTCCCGGAGGACTTCAAAACCGTTAACGGCAAAGAATACAAAGACGCCACTATCAGTCGCGTTGAACCTGATGGCATCGTGGTCAAAACGAAATCGGGAATTGCAAAGGTTTACTTCGCCGAACTCCCGAGAGAAGTCCAAGAACGCTTTCATTATGACCAGCAAAAAGCCAGCGCATACTCCGCGGAGCAGGCTGCGAATTACACGGCATATCAAAAACAGCACGAAGACGCCCAACGTCAACGAGAAGACGCGGCAGCAAAGAACAACGCGATTTTAGCCCAACAAGAAGCAGCCAAAAATCGAACCCAAGCGTTGCAAGCTCGCTACGACGAGCTTCAGAAACAGGAAGACGATTTGCTTCGCCATATCGGCGAGGCAAAGCAACCCGGACCCGCGTACTACGGTGGAAAAAACAATCGCACCCTGCTCCACCACCCGAACCCGCAAAAATCCCAGCTACCACTTCTCCAGAGTCATCTAAGCGACGTCCGTCGCGAAAAAACCGAAGTCAGAAAGCAACTGGAGAAAGCGCAGCGCGAGCAATAAGCGCGACGCCGGAACCCGCCCGCGCTCGCAAAGCTTCACGAAAACAGATTCATCTCTTCCGCATTTCGCAAAAATCGGGAGGGACGTCGCGCCGCCCCTACCCTTGTGCCATGCGCCTTACATTACTTTCATTGTCAGCCATCCGCATTTAGATACCACGCCGTGAACAGTGCATGGCTCGCAAGGAGAAATTGGCGCCTTGGTGCAGTAGTTATTTCGACGCTTGCCCATTTGGCCTCACAAGGGGAAATACATGCCCGCCAACAGCCGCTCGTAGTCGCTGCCATTATCTCCGCAGATCATCCCGTAAACCAGTGCGTGCCAACACGAGCGTTGGGCGCGGGCATTGACGGTCACGAGAAAGGCGAATGCGCTCGGATGTTTACAGACAAGAACGTCAACGAAATGCTCTCGGCTGGGTTCGGGCCGTTGACGTATCGGTTGCGCACCGAGCTTGCCGGTGACGTTTGGCATTGGAATCCACGCGGCATATGGAGTGATCCGCAGCACCAGTGCGGATACTGGACTTCGGACGATTCACTCGGTGAACCGATCAACATTTCGTACGGCTATCATTTGCCGCGACGCGGAAATACGATCGATCAGGCAAACGACGACGGTTATTCTCGAATCACCGACGGTGATCACAATTCATTTTGGAAGAGCAATCCCCATCTCGATTCGCATTTCACTGGCGAACCCGAAGATGCTCATCCGCAATGGGTCATAATCGATCTGGGCACATCGAAACCTGTGAACGCTATCCGCATCCATTGGGGCACGCCGTATTCCAAGCAATACAAAGTGGAATACTGGGCGGGCGACGACCCAATGCATTTGCACCCCGATGACCATGACGACTGGCAGCCATTCGCGCACGGAAATCTTCGTGATGGCCACGGTGGCGATGAACTGATCCGACTCGCTGAGCGTCCACGACCCATTCAGTTCGTGCGAATCGTGATGAGCCACAGTTCGCAAACCAGCGGGCCACCCTCGGATGACATTCGCGATCGGCTCGGGTTTGCGATTCGTGAGATCGATCTTGGGAAGCTCGACCCGCCTTCGCGCCGCTCCGGCGCGGCAAGTAAGCGCGGCCGGTTTCATGATTATGTGCGCCACGCACGGGATCGGCATCGGCAGACGATTGTTTACGTGTCATCCACTGATCCGTGGCATCGCGCTGAAGACATCGACTTCAGTATCGAGCAACCGGGACTCGATTTCATTCTGCAAAGCAAGCTCACGAACGGCTTGCCGGTGCTCCTGCCGGTGGGCGTGTTGTACGACACGCCGGAGAATGCTGCTGCTGAGATCAATTATCTACTTCGGCGCAATTATAATTTGGAGGGCATCGAGATGGGCGAAGAACCCGATGGACAATGGGCATCGCCGGAGGATTACGCCGCGCTCTACGCCGGAGTCGCGCGCCGGATCACTGCGCTGAATCCGCAGGTAAAGCTTGGCGGGCCAAGCTTGCAAAATTTCGAGGATCAACTGCTCGCGTGGGCAGATGCGTCGGGAAATCGTTCCTGGATGAACCGGTTTCTGAAATACGTACGAAACGCCGGAGCGCGCTTCGATTTCTTTTCGTTCGAGTTTTATCCGTTCGACAACGTCTGCGCAAACGCTGCGCCGCAGTTGGTGAAGACTCCAAAACGTTTGAGCGCAATGCTCGCGAGCCTTCGCGCTGATGGTGTTCCCACTGATATTCCGTGGCTGATGAGCGAATACGGCTATTCCGTTTTTTCCGCACGCCACGAAGTCGATATCGAAGGCGCGCTTTTCAATGCCGACACTGTGGGAACCTTTCTCAATCTCGGCGGCGCAACGGCGTACCTGTACGGATACGAGCCAAACTATCTCCAAGACGAGCTTAAATGTTCCTGGGGCAATCTGATGATGCTGCAGTTGAATCTGAAAAACGATGGAGTGAATCGTTTGTCCGCGTACTACGCTGCTCAGCTGATTACGAAGGAATGGATGCAACCAACAAACGAGACGCAGGCAATATTTCCTGTCACGATCAAGCAAAAGAATTCGGCGTCATTGCCTGTCGTCACAGTTTATGCAATCCGACGGCCGGATAAACAGTGGGCGCTGCTAGCAATTAACAAACATCCGAAGCGCGCTGCCAAACTCAACGTGCAGTTCGACATTCCCGGCGCACGGCAGCCAGTGAGCTTCGCAGGCCAGGTTGAAATAATCCAATTTTCCAGAGAGCAATACGCCTGGCATGATGACGGTCCAAATGGCCACCCAACTCGCAGCTTCCCACCCGCGCGCCTTACGCGCGAAGCATCATCAGCGTACGAATTGCCCCCGTATTCAGTTACCGTTCTGCGCGGAAGACTTCCGCATTCGTGAGGCCTCAATAGATGCTTGTGGGGCGCTGTAATGCCTTGTTAGGCCATTATCGGTCTGGCTGACTTTCGACCATTTTTTCCATTTCCCGATTGTGTTTAGCGTTGGCCTCCTTAATACGATCCACGCTGTTCCTAAGTTTTATTCCGTTGTATCCAACGAGATCTGCTGCCTGCAGAGGCTCTGTGTTGTCACGCAATTCACTTTTGCTTTGTGAATTGGGATCTGTGGCAGCAGTTTTCTTCTGACATTCCGATGAAAATACAATCGTCGAGAAGACGACGATTATGACGAACGTTAAGGGAAGCTGCCTCTCCGTGGGTCCAACGAAAACCGGCTCAGCCACGGCTGGCAGCACCGAGGGCTAATTGAAGGCAATATGTCCTTATGCTCGAGCACCGGAGTACCGGTCTCCTCATAAGGCTTGCGGCCCGCATTCAATTCGGGCGCGGACGAGGCCGGCATTTCATTTGCGGAAAATTCCCGAAAACCACCCTTTTCTCTGGGACTTCAAAGCTTTCTGGAATTCCTCCTTCACAAAGTTGGGGTCCCTTGCGTGAGCCATCGCGTCCATGAGATTGATGCGGTCATCCAAAAGCAACTCGATGAGACTATCGTCCACGGTATGCATGCCGTCGGGATGTCCGATTTGAATCAGTCCGGGTATCTGCGAAAGACGCCGGTCCCGGATACACGCCTCGATTCCCGAATTCACAATCATCAATTCCGAGGCCAAAACCAAGGCAGTCTTATCGCGTTGCGGCAAGAGATACTGGCATACTACTCCCAACAGCGACCACGCAAGTTGGGCAGCAACGAATTGCTGGCCCTCTTTTGGAAAGGCATCAATGATCCGCCCAATGGACGTTGGGGCATCGTTCGTGCGCATGGTTGCAATCACGAGGTGCCCCGTTTCCGCCGCCGTGATCGCAGTTTGTATCGTGTCAGTATCCCGCATCTCGCCCACAATAATGACGTCCGCATCCTGTCTCAACGCGTTCTTGAGCGCTGACGCGAAGTCGCGCGCGTCGGTACCAATCTCGCGCTGGTTCACCAGGTTTTGCCCCTGTGTGTGAACAAATTCGATCGGATCCTCAATACTAACGATGTTGACCAAACGCCGTCTGGCTATCGTCTGGGCCATGCTCGCCAGTGTTGTGCTTTTGCCTTCACCGCTCGCGCCAGTTACGAGTATCAAACCGCGTTCCTCGTCACACCAGCGATCCACCACAGGAGAGTGTCCCAACGATTTTAGATCGCCGACCTCATCAGGGATCCGTCGAAAATTCGCCTCAAGCGCACCTGACACATAGCACGCATTTCCGCGATACCGCCCGAGATCACCAACCTCCAACGCGAAGTCAAGCTGTCATTCATTTTCCAGCTTCGCCGTTGTTCCTCCTTCAACGTCTCCACGACCAGTCTCCTTGTATCCTCCGGGGACAGCGGTTCCTCCGACACCGGCTTAATGACACCAGCGACCCGCATCATCGGTGGCGCGCCCGCTGTCAAATGAAGATCAGAAGCCTTCTGCTCCGCGGCAAGTATCAGAAAATCAATCAAGTCATTTTTTTTATAACAATTCAAACAGTGGATTTGTCATGTTGAGCGGAGCGAAACATCTCTGACTATTGATTAGATGAGCGTGGGCAAAGAAATGATCTGAGATTCTTCGATTCGCTCAGAATGACACGCTTTCATGTAATGCAAAAATCCGGATTATCCGATTCCCCGCATGGCGCGACGCAGCTCGGATTCATTGCTGACTGAGGCCATGGCGGTCGCTTCGGTGATGATCTTGGACTGGAGAGCTTTCAGCGTCGATTGCAAAAATGAGACCGCGGCAGGATCCGATCCGCGGGCGATATATTGATCGATGTTCGATAACTCGCGTCTCGCGACCCAGTCGCGCATGGCACCCGCATTTTCGACGTGTTCCACCAGCAAATGCAAACCTCCGTCAGCAGATGGAACCAGCTTCTGGCACAGGACGCCAGACAGTTGGTTTGCCAGAAGGTTCGTACCGTGCTTCGCGTCTTCGGCCGGGAAAAGATTCAAATAGCGCTCCATCGTGTCCGCAACCTTCTCCGAATGCAGGGTCGAAACAACGAGATGTCCGGTTTCCGAAGCCTGGAGGACCGTCAACGCCGTCTCGTAGTCGCGGATCTCACCAACAAAAAATAACATCCGGCGCCTGACGAAGCGCGCTCCGCAACCCGGTGGCAAAAGTGCGGGTGTCACGCCCGACCTGTCGCTGGGTGAAATAACAGCGATCGTTGGTGAACTGATACTCGACGGGATCCTCGATCGTCACTATATGTCGCACCACGTTCTCGTTCATCCATTGAAGCAGGGACGCGATCGTGGTGGATTTCCCTGAGCCGGTTGGTCCCGTTAGAAGAATCAGGCCATGCTCGCGAGCGCCCCATCGGGTCAGGAGCCACTCGGGCGCTCCGAGCGCTTTTAAGCTGGGCACCTTGGTCTTGATCCGGCGCAGGACCGCACCTAGGCGCCCATGATGCGGTGGAGGCTCACGCGATAGCGCGTATGCGTGCGCGAGACAAAACCGCTGTCGCGATCCATGGCGCCGCAGGCCTGCCAGAAGGCGGCGATGTCCGCAAGCGACATCGGTTCTTCGCCGAGCATACTGATTTGTTCATTGACCTTAAGCCGCGGTATCTCGCCGTCCTGAAGGAAGACGTCGCTCGCCTCCCGCTGTTCCGCGACGTCGAGAATGCTGTCGATTCTTTGCTGCATGCCTCGCAACTTCTACTATGCACACGGATACGTGGCAAATGTCGCTGACTGAACGCGCGGCTGCTCGAGACACGACTTCGCCAAGGAGCGAAGCGACATCAGGGGCGTCGCTTTCCGGCCGCAAGCATCGCGCAAGCTTTCTCGATCCGGCTTCGATGCTCTTCGGGTTGTTTTGCTGAGTCCATCCAACCGATAAAGTCCCTGCGCGCAATCGACGTGAGATCGCTCCACTGAACCTTCGCCTTCCCAGCAGCCGCGAGGGCTTTGCGAAGATCCGTTGGCACTCTGGCCTCTGATTCTGCAGGTGAATTAGTGTTGTTCATGATTTTTCGAGTCAGCTCGCCCAGGCCGCCGCCGCCTGGCGGGTCCTCTTCGCTGGGGCGCAGAGAGCGCACTGATCGTCACGTAGTATCCGTCCGGATCCCGGAGCGAGAACTCTTTTGTTTGAGTGTTAGGGTTCACGTGGGGCTCCTCTTCGAACCGGGCGACGAGAGCCCGTGCCCTGTTCAGGGCCAGGTCGAAATCATCCACACGAAAGAATAGAAGAAGGCCGTTGCCGGGTGTGCCGTGATCGCGACTCATCAAGGAGGGATGCTCGTGCGCGCCCCACTGGTGGAGGCAGAGCAAGACCGTTCCATCCGTATCCTGGATCTGACCCCAGTAGTCATGGCCCGGAGCCGTCTCGGGCAGGCCCAGGAGCGACTGGTACCATTTGAAGCTGCCGGGAACGTCGCTTACGCCGATGATCGTCCATGTGCGTTTCATCGCATTTCCGCTGTGGGCCTAACGAGAATTAGAAGAACATTTGTTAACCTAATTCGGACGATGATGCCGCCTCCTTGTCGGTGGTTAGTAATCGGTCACTGATCAGCATTCTCTGTTTATTGAGCATGCGTGTATGGTATGGTACTCGCGTTCCTTTCACGCTCGCACGGGGACGCTGGCGGTGCGCTCGAGTTTGCCCCAGCTGACCCAAGCGCCTTTGATCGCGCGCAGGATTGCTTTCCAGATGCAGTAGCTGAGCATCGGGCGATAGATCAGGCGCATCGGTAGAATGCGCAGCGCCCAGACAACCGGCTCGCGCTCGAGCAGGCACGCAAGCGTCGCGAGGATCACGTCCATCGCCAGAAAGGTGATGATGAACGGCAGCACCGCGCGCCAGACGCCAAATGGTAGCGATGCCAGCAGGAACAAATCCACCATGGGCGTGACAGCCACGAGTATGATTTGGAAAAACCAAATGCTTGGCAGACCAAACCAGCCGAGCGCGCGATAGTTCCAGTTGAACACCATGTCGCGGTGTTTCCACAGGCATTGCAGCGTGCCGTAGGCCCAGCGAGAACGTTGTCGCGCCAGTGTGCGCACGGTTTCAGGCGCCTCCGTCCACGCGATTGCGTCGGGCACGTACACGATCCGCTGACGCTCTCGGTGCAATGAGAGCGTGAGATCGGTGTCTTCGGCGAGAGTTTGCAGACTCAGACCGCCCGCTTCGTTGATCGCATCTTTTCGGATCCCACTAATCGCGCCTGGCACAACGGTGATGCAGTTCCACCGATTGTAAGCCCGCCGGTCCAGATTAAAACCGCAGGTGTATTCCAGAGCCTGGCAACGCGCGATAAACGTTCGCAGATTCCCCACCTTCGCATGACCTGACACCGCACCGATCCGCGCATCAGCGAATGGCTCGAGCAAGCGCGGCAGCGTATCGCGCTGACATTGCGTATCAGCGTCAATGAAAACAACAATGCCATTGCGCACAGCGGCCAAGCCGCGTTGCAGCGCTCGCGCTTTTCCCTGATTCTCCTGTTGCAACAAGCGGACACGCGGCTCGGTAAATGCGACGCGCTCAACTTCTGCGGCAGTGTGATCCCGCGAACCGTCGTCCACGACGACAACTTCGATTTCGCCTTTGTAGTCCGTGGCGAGAAGCGTGCGCAAAGTTTCCGCGATCACTTTTTCTTCGTTGTATGCAGCCATTACGACGCTGATCGGGTCGGCAAAATGTGCTTTCGGTCCGCGCCGAAACCGATACGCGAGCGAAATAACAATCAGCGTGCGAACAACCACCAGCGCCGTCGCCACGATCATGAATGCCCAGAGAAACTGTTCGATGCTGTGGTAAACACGAAATCCGGTGCCGCTAACGAGACGGGTGAGCGACTGTGCGTTGCCTTGCACGGGCGGCATCACTGCGTCGCGCGTCGTACCCAGCAGCGTGCTCAACGGCACGACAGTGTCGCCTCGCGTGTGCAGCCAATCTAAAATGCGCGGGAGCGCTTCCACGGTCTGCGAGCGATCGCCGCCCGCATCATGCAGCAAGATCACGCTGCCATCGTGTCTCTGTTGCTTGATCCGCCGCAGGATGATGTCCGCCCCGGGCTTTGCCCAATCTTGCGGGTCGATATCCTCCAGCACAACAAGATAATTAAGGTCTTCCGCAGTTTTCAACGGAGTCAGCTCGGTGAGTTGCGTCGGGCCCGTATCCGCCGCGTAGGGTGGACGAAACAATGTGGTGGCGCGACCTGTTATCGTTTCAAGCAAGAGCTGGGTTGCATTCAGCTCAAGCCGGATGTGCTCCGGCCAGCAGAGGGCAAGGTTTGGATGATAATAAGTGTGGTTCCCGATCTCGTGCCCTTCATTAACGATGCGACGAACAAGCCCCGGGTAACGCTCGGCATTTACGCCCACGAGGAAAAACGCCGCTTTTACGTTCGCCGCTTTGAGAATATCCAGGATCTTTGGCGTCCATCGCGGATCAGGGCCGTCGTCAAAAGTGATTGCGACCTGGTGCTCGCGGCCGGCGCCTTGGTGATATAGAGTGGGGAATTGCGCGAACGTCACGTATTTCGCTGTGAGATAACCATCGGAGTCCACAGCGAGCTTTCGCGTGCCGTCTTTGCGATCCTCATCGACAGTTACGATCTCGCCGTCGCCGACGTCCGTGATCGTGTCCGTCGATTTTATCAGTTCGAGTGCCTGTCGCGTCTGATTATCTAACTTGAAATCCCGCGGAGCGCTCAACGCGTCCCAGATTGCAGGATCTTCGCTGCCAAGCCGGTAAAGCGCGAAGCCGCCTGCTTTTTGGTCGCGCACTTCGCGCAGTTGGTTGAGGAATGTCACGGCATCCAGAAACCAGACGGCGTGCTCCTTGTCTTCATCCTGAAAATAAAAATACGGGCTGAAACTCGGCCCCTGCACTTCCGCGCTCTCGATCTCCGCATCATTAGCGCGGCTCATTGCTTCCGAAAAACTGATCATCTCCGCCTTCTTCCCGCCGATCGTCCAATCATATCCGTAGCTGCCGATTGCAATGATCCATTGTTGGGTGTCAGAATCTTGCAGCAGGACGCGTATCCAGCCTTCAAACCATGAGCGCGACGCCAGTGGTCCCGGCGGATCGGTATCAGAGGTCTCGTCAAACAGCATCGCCACGAATCGATCGACGTTGTCAGCTAGCACATCGAAATCGATGTAATCGAGCTCCTGCCCGGGCTGAACGCACAGCCAAAGCTCCTTATTATCGTCGTGCAAGGCGTCGGCGAACTTGTCGATAAATTTAGTAATGTCCTTTTTGTAGGCTGGGTCGACTTGCTGCCAATCGATCACTACGCCGGCAGCTTTCGCGCCGCGCAAAACCGCAAGCACACTCTGAATAAACCTATCCTGCCGACTCGGTGGCCCGTGTGCCAGGTTCTCAATGGCTTCCGGCTGCCAGACGTCCCCGACGAGGTTGGTCAGCAGTGGCATGAGGGCGATCCCTTTTGCCGCGACCAGTTTCAATAGCCGGGTGTCGCCATCGATTTGCAAGTCGCCCAGGCCATTGGTCACGGTCATCCACTCCGGGCAAACATGGGTAATCTGCGACGCGTGCTGCTGAAGTGACGCGTAGCTGTCAGGATCGTCATTGACGTAAAATGCAAGTCGCACTTCGTTGTTCGGTGGTTTCTTGCGAGGCCGCGGAGAAGCAGTTGGCGCTGGGGCGGCAAGGTTTCTTGCCGCTTGTCGGGCTGCGCTAAATTTTTGCCACAACAGCGAAGCTGGAGATAACTGGCCGGCCGGGTTTTTCTTTTGCAACGCTTTGAGTTGGCCCTTCAACTGCCGCAGGGAAAACGGCACGCTCATGTGGGGCGTAACAAAAAGCGTTTGCACAAACAGCACCGTCCCCAGAAAAAAGAGCACGCCGCCGATAAGCAGAATCAGGCGCAGACGTGGCCAGCGCTTACCGGTGGGATCGGAGAAAACGAATGGCGCGACTTCTTCTGGAGGAAACCCAGGCATGCGGTGCTTATTATCGTCTAATCGCAAAAATAAGAAAATTCGTTTCTCTCACTCGCAGTTTGTCATTCCGACCGAAGTGGAGGAATCTCTCATCGTTAAGTATAAAGAGATGTCTCGACTTCGCTCGACATCACACGCGGAGTTCGTCGTTCAACATATCCCAATGCATATCGAGCCAGATACACTACCGACTGGACACGCAGGCATCGCTGCGCGTTTGAAAAAAGGTCCTACAATGCATTCCAGCGCGTGGGTCGTCCCAAGCGCGACGGTGCTCGGTGATGTGGTCCTTGAAGAAGAATCCAGCGTTTGGTACGGGGCGGTGCTCCGCGGCGACATCAACCGCATCATCATCGGTCCGCGTTCAAATATTCAAGATAATGCCGTCGTTCACGTCGATACGAATTATCCGACAACCGTGGGCGAGCTGGTCACTGTCGGGCACAACGCCGTCGTCCACGCGTGCCAGATCGACAACGAAGTGTTGGTTGGCATGGGTGCCATTATTCTCGACGATGTTGAGGTCGGCGCGCGCTCCATCATTGGCGCAAACGCACTGGTCACGATTGGGATGAAAATTCCGTCCGGCTCGCTCGTCCTCGGATCGCCTGCGAAAATCCGCCGCCAACTCACCACCGACGAACAAGAAGACGTCGCCCGCTGGGCGTGGAGTTACGTCGAAACAGCGAAGCAGTTCCGCGACCTTTGCTAAAGCCATTTCATCAATAGCGCTGTCATGTTGAGCGAAGCGAAACATCTCTGTTTTGTTTCCGTGAGCGAAACCGATCTAGAAATGACCAGAGATTCTTCGCTTCGCTCAGAATGACATGAATGAGGCTGGGAAGCACCCTTCGCAACTTGCCTCGCCATTCTACAGTGTTTTAGCCAACTCGCGCGCGTTCTCGCGCAATAATTCCGCTGCGCGCCTCATGTTTTCTTCCTGACTCATTCCCAGCCGCGCGTTCTCGTAAACGCCATCGAACATCTCGCGCACTTTGCGATCTTTGCTTGAGCGGCCCACAATTGCGAAAACGGGTTTGCCGAGTTTTCGCGCCAGCCGCACCACGCCGGCTGGTGTTTTTCCTTCCAGCGTCTGCCGATCTAAACTCCCCTCGCCGGTGACGACAACATCGGCATCTTTGACTCTTGAATCGAATCCGACTGCTTCTGCGACAACATCGAAACCCGGCCGAACTTTCGCGCCGCAAAAGCTCATCAGGCCGAACCCGAGTCCGCCTGCCGCGCCGGCACCGGGTTCATCGCGATAGTCGAAACCAAATTCTTTGGTCATCACATCGGCGAGCTGGGTTAGCGCACGTTCCAAAATGTCCAGCTCATTCTGACTTGCTCCCTTCTGCGGACCGAACACGCACGTCGCGCCATTCTTGCCGAGCAATGGATTTTTCACATCCACTGCCGCGATAATCTTCGGCAGCGCCAAGTCTTTCGGCTTCTCGATCCGCTTAAGCTCAAGCAAATCCGTGACGCGCACTTGATCGTGCTCATGCTCATGCTCGTAATCGAATCGAAAACCGAGGGCGCGCGCCATCCCGGAGCCGCCGTCGTTCGTTGCGCTGCCGCCAAGGCCAATAATAATTTCGTGCGCGCCCCGATTCGCGGCATTCAAAATCATTTCGCCCACGCCGAATGTGGTCGCGCGAACCGGATCCCGTTCATCCTTGGAGATGCGGCGCATGCCAGCGGCTTCGCTCATTTCCATTATGGCCAGTTCTTCGTCCTCAAGCCACCCGTAGCGGGCATCGATCTCCCGACCGAGTGGATCATACGCCTTGCATTGCAACCACGCGCAACCGCGCGCATCACAAATCGCTTCCGCAGTTCCCTCCCCGCCGTCGGCCATCGGCATAATTTCGACCTTCGCGTCCGACAGCACGTCGCGCAGTCCCTTGGCAATGCTCTCGGCAACCTCGCGCGCGCTGAGCGAGCCTTTGAATTTGTCAGGAGCAATTAAGATTTTCACTGCGATCGTTGAATCGTTGAACCGTTACACCATTACGACGGAACCGATTCAACGATTTAGCGATTCAATGATTCAACCAGCGAGCTTCCTCTCCAAAATTTCCCCGACCAATTGTGGATTGGCCTTCCCTTTGGACAATTTAATCACCTGGCCTTTGAGGAAATTGAGCGAGGCGACATTCCCCGCCTTGAAGTCCGCGACCGACTTGGGATTCGCGTTGATCGCCTCGTCGCATAATTTTTCAATCGCGCTCACATCGCTGAGTTGCTCAATGCCTTTTTCCTTTACAATCGCGGCCGCGCTTCGGCCACTCGCAAACATCTCCGCGAAGACTTCCTTGCCTTGCTTGCCGCTGATTTTTCCGACCTCGATCAGATTGACCAATTCATCAAGCGCCTTCGGTGGAATTGAACAATCGTGGATGGTTTTACCAGCAGCGCTCAGCGCGTTCTGCAAGTCGTTTAGGATCCAGTTTGCGATATTTTTGGGTTTCTTTGCGTCTTTAGCAGCGCTCTCAAAATATTTTGCCAGCTCCAGATCGCTCGCCAGCACGCCGGCATCGTAGGGACTGACTTGATATTCCTCGACGAAGCGAGCCCGTTTTGCTTTTGGTAACTCGGGCACACGCTCCCGCACATCGGCCACGAGAACGTCCGTTTTCACGGGCACAAGATCGGGATCGGGAAAGTAGCGATAGTCGTGTGCGAACTCTTTTGTGCGCATGAGAAAGGTTTCGCCGGCGACATCGTCCCAGCCACGCGTTTGCTGTTCCAGTGTATCGCCGCGCTCGAGCAAGGCGACCTGACGCCGAATCTCATAAGCAAGCGCGCGCCGCACGCCGCTGATCGAGTTCAGATTTTTGATCTCGATTTTCGCGCCGAATTTCGTTTGCGATTCAGGTCGCACGGAAACGTTGCAATCGCAGCGCAGCTGTCCCTTTTCCATATCGGCGTCGCTCACATCGCCGTACATCAGGATTTGTTTCAGCGCAGTAAGAAAAGCGAACGCCTCTTCGGGCGAGTTGAGCTCCGGTTCCGTCACGATTTCCATCAACGGCGTTCCGGCGCGATTGAAATCAATCCCTGTGCAGTTTTCGAAATGAAAACTCTTCGCCACGTCTTCTTCCAGATGAATTCGCACCAGATGCACCTCCTTGTCGCGTGTGGCGATATTTTTTTGTGCGTCTCTCGGATAAGCGAGATCATGCAACGGCACGCTGCCATTCGTGCAAAGCGGCATGTCGTATTGTGAAATCTGATAATTTTTCGGCATGTCCGGATAAAAATAATTCTTGCGGTCGAATTTGGAGACCGGCGCGATATCGCATCCGAGCATGAGCCCGGTCAGCACCGTCAGGCGCAACGCCTCATGATTCATCACTGGCAATGCGCCAGGCAGACCGAGACAGATAGGACAGGTGTGCGCATTAGGTTCCGCGCCGAACTCAACCGGTGAAGCACAAAACATTTTCGAACGCGTCTTGAGCTGAACGTGCACTTCCAGACCAATCGTGGCGACGTAGTTCATTTCAACTCCTCACACAACGTCCACAAAGGTCACAACGAAACCTCACGAAGATTTTCATCATCCAAACGACCATTGATGATTCGCTTGATTCCATTTTTGAGATGCGCTTCGCCGAAGTTGATGAGCAGACCGAGTTTTAATCCGCTCAGGCGTAGCTGCGTTAGGAGCTGCTTCGCGTGCACCGGAAGCAGAGCTTCCACAGATTTGAGTTCGGCAATAACTTTTCCGTTCACGACGAGGTCGGCTCGGAAAGCTTCATCAAATCGAATGTTATCATACAGTATGGGCATGGGTTTCTGACGCTCCGCAACTAAGCCTCTCTTTTGCAATTCGTAAGCCACCACGACCTCATATACCGATTCGAGCAGACCTGGGCCTAGCTTAGTATGAACAAGGAACGCCGTGTCTAAAATCTCCTTCGCAATTTCATTCTCAGTCATTCCGTCCTGTCCTTTGTAGACATTGTGCGAGATCTATTTCCAGCGACTTGGCGGACGGATCGCTGTTTGTCGCAGCGCATGATCGCAAAGCACTAGCGCGGCCATTGCTTCCACGATCGGCACAGCTCGCGGGAGAACGCAGGGATCATGGCGCCCTCGAGCTGCGACCTCGCTTTGCTGTTTTGAAGCCGTGACGGTTTTCTGTTGGAGCGCGATAGTTGCGGGCGGCTTGAACGCGACACGGAAATAAATGTCTTCGCCGTTGCTGATCCCGCCTTGCACGCCGCCGGAGTTGTTTGTGCGGGTCCGGATTTTACCGGCACGCACTTCGAATTCGTCATTATGCTTTGAGCCGCGCATGCGCGTCGCCGCAAATCCGGAGCCGATCTCAAAACCCTTTGTCGCTGGTATGCTCAGCATCGCTTTCGCCAGGTCTGCTTCGAGCTTGTCGAAAACAGGTTCGCCGAGCCCAGGCGCGATGCCGCGCGCAACGCACTCGATCACACCGCCGATCGAATCACCTTCATCGCGAACTCGCTTGATCAGCGACAGCATCTTTTCTGCAGCGACGGGGTCCGGGCAGCGGACAATATTTCGTTCCACATCTGTCATTTTCAAAGCAGCGCGATCAATCTTCGCAACGACGTCGTGAACTTGCGCTACGTAGGCGATGATCTCGAAGTCCGCGTACAAACCTGATAATATTTTTTTCGCAATCGCGCCCGCCGCGACGCGCCCGACGGTTTCGCGCGCAGACGCACGGCCACCGCCCTGCCAGTTCCGAATTCCGTATTTAGCCTCGTAAGTGTAATCGGCGTGGGACGGCCGAAATTTGCCGGCGATCTCTCTGTAATCTTCGGGCCGAGGGTCTTTGTTGCGAACTATCATCGCGATGGGAGTGCCGAGCGTTTTCCCTTCAAAAACACCGGACAGAATCTCGCATCGGTCTTCCTCGTTGCGCTGCGTCGTGATTTTGCTTTGACCCGGGCGACGGCGATCCAGCTCGCGTTGAATGTCCGCTTCGCAAATGTCGATCCGCGGCGGACAACCATCGATCACCACGCCAATCCCGCCGCCATGGGATTCGCCAAACGTCGTGACGCGAAAGAGCTGTCCGAATGTGTTGGGCATACGGTATAGTAGCACAGGCATCTTGCCCGTGGGACCAACGGGCGTCTCGCCTGGTGGCTCTCTGACTCGGCAGGCAAGTTGCCTGCCTCCCCCACAGCCGAGACGGCTGTGTTACTAAATGGCTTCGAGGGCGTTCTTCAAATCATCAATTAAATCGCGCACGTCTTCGACGCCAACCGACAGGCGAACCAGCGAATCAGTAATGCCAAGCTTTTCGCGTTGCTCCTTCGGCACTGAAGCGTGGGTCATGAGCGCAGGATGATTGATGAGGCTTTCGACGCCGCCAAGGCTTTCCGCCAGCGCAAACAAATGCGTGTTCTCAAGAAAACGCCGCGTTCCGGCGAGGTCCGTTTTCAGAACGATCGTGACCATGCCGCCGAAACCGCGCATCTGTTGCCGGGCGAGATCACGTTGGGGATGCGATTTGAGGCCGGGATAATGGACCACTTTTATCTCGCTCTGTTCCTCGAGCCAGCGCGCAATCTCCAGCGCATTGGCACAATGCCGCTCCATGCGCAGCGCCAGCGTTTTCAAACTCCTTAAAACAAGAAAACTATCGAACGCACCGGCGATTGCGCCGACCGAATTTTGCAAGAATCCAATTTGATCGCCGAGTTCCTTGTTTTTGCCAACGACAACAACGCCGCCGACGAGGTCGGAATGGCCGTTCAAATATTTGGTCGCGGAATGCACGACGATGTCGAAGCCTGTCTCGATTGGGCGCTGGATCCACGGAGTGGCAAATGTGTTATCGGACACGGAAATGATTTTTCGCTTGCGCGCGATTTTCGCGATCGCTTCGAGATCGATCAGCTTCAGCAGCGGATTGCTCGGCGTTTCGATCCAAGCCATGCGCGTGTTTGGTTTGATTGCGCGCTCGAGATCTTTCGGGTCAGTGAGATCGACGTAGGTAAAATCAAGGTTCGCAGAGCGGCGTCGCACTCGATCGAACAACCGGAAGGTGCCGCCGTAAAGATCGTCACTTGCGACGATGTGCGAGCCGCTGTCTAGAAGCTCGAGCACTGTCGCCATCGCAGCGAGCCCGGATGTAAAGGCGAATCCGCGGGTCCCGCTTTCCAAATCGGCAATGCAGTTTTCGTACGCGAGCCGCGTAGGATTGATTGAACGCGCGTAATCGTATCCTTTGTGTTTTCCCGGGCTTTCCTGGACGTATGTCGATGTTGCATAGATCGGCGTCATAACGGCGCCAGTCGTGGGATCGGGTTGCTGGCCGGCATGAATAGCGCGCGTGGCAAAGCCCTGTTCTTTTTTCATTCTCGGATGCGCTAGACGAATTCTCGTTCCGGGGGCGCCGCCGATTTCGGCATGTGACGCCGTAAATAGGAAAGCAAATCGGTGCGCGTAATCAGCCCCAGAAATTTGTCGTCATCCATGACAATGGCGACGCGTCCGCGGTCAAACACATCCAGTAAGTCGTTAATCTTGGCGTTTGGCGGCAGCGTCTCCAACCGGTCAGTCATCGCTTTTTCTACCGGATCGTTGAAGTGCCTTGGGTTGCGATGCACCCTGACCAGGAGATCAGATTCGTCGATTATGCCAATGGCGCGTTTATTTTTATCGACGACCGGCAACTGCGAAACGTCCGAGCCGCGCATTCGCTTGAACGCCGTGAGCAGCGAATCGTCCGGCCCGACCGTGATCACTTCGCCTGCTTCGTATCGGTGCGAGATCAAATCGCTCAGATCGCCGTGTGGCGGCCGGTGAATGAATCCCTGCTCGGCCATCCAGAAGTCGTTGTACATTTTTGAGAGATATTTATTGCCCGTGTCAGGAACGAGAGTGACCACCCGCTTGGGTTTTGTTTGTTGTCGGCAATATCGCAGCGCACCGGCGACAAGCGTTCCGGTAGATGAACCGCCGAAGATCCCTTCCTTGTGCAAAAGGTCACGCGCGGTCGCGAAACTTTCTGCATCGTCGATCTCGAAGGCATCGGTCACCAGCGACATGTCTGCAATCTCAGGAATAAAATCTTCGCCGATGCCTTCCACCGCCCAGCTTCCCGATTCGACCAGCTTGCCGGTTTTCACGTATTCGTACAACACGGAGCCGGTGGGGTCGGCCAAAATCATTTCCATTCCGCGGCGCGGCTTCACACGATTGAAGAAGCGCCCCAGACCGGTCAGCGTTCCGCCCGAGCCAACGCCCACAACGACGGCATCGACATCGTGCCGCATTTGCTCCCAAATTTCCGGACCGGTTGTGCGCTCGTGTGCCAGCGGGTTCGCCGGATTACCAAACTGATTCACGTAAAAGGCGCCTGGAATTTCTTCGGCGAGTCGCGCGGCCACGTCCTGGTAATATTCCGGGTGACCGCGAGTCACATCAGATCGCGTGATACGCACTTCGGCTCCCAGCGCTTTCACGTGAGAGATTTTTTCCTGCGACATCTTATCGGGAATCACTAGCAAGACACGATAGCCTTTTGCGCGGGCAACGAGCGCCAGACCCAGACCGGTATTGCCCGCCGTTGCCTCTACGACTATGCCGCCGGGTTGCAATTTCTCCTCTTCCTCCGCTGCGTCGATCATCGACAGCGCGATGCGGTCCTTGATCGAGCCGCCGGGGTTTTGATTTTCAAGCTTGAGAAAAAGGTGACACGGACCCGTGTCGAACTGCGTCACCTCGACCAGCGGCGTATCGCCAATGAGCGACAAGATCGCGGGCGGCTTGTTCTGCGCAATCGACAGCGCTGCGGAAGTATCGTTCATGAAAGGCTACTCGATAGGGGGTTCGCCCTTGCGCGACCACTCCGACTCGCTGTCCGCGAGAAATTGTTGGAGCACAGGAAAACGCACTTCCCCGTAGTTCAATGCGTAACGAAGCTCACCGCCTTTGTAAATCCAAGTCGTCGGGATCCACGAGAGCGGCAAACCAGCGAATTGTTTGATCTTGTTTTCGCCGCGACGCGGACCGGGGTCAGCGAGAATTGTGATGTTCGGCTGATCGGCAATGTTGAACTTTTTCAGCATTGCGTGCCCATCCTGGCCATCGTTCCAAACGGAGACAAAACAAAATTTGACCTTCGGATTTTCGTTAATGATTTTCGCCCAGCCGCCGCTTTTGAGTTCAGCCTGACAGTTCGAGCACCACGGCGCCCAAAGATGCACGACGGTGAGATCTGGCGTTTTGATCGCGGCGAGGACTTTTTGTTCAGCCGGCGATTCCGCGCGCAGTGAAACGGCCGCAAAAAGAGCAATCAATATCGGCATTCGCACGATTGACATGTTGTTCTTAACGATAAAGTGGAAACGCTCAACGCTCAACGCCGAACGCAGGATGTGCCACCCTGTCATTCCGAGCGAAGTCGAGGAGTCCAACGGCAAAACGATCGGGTAAGTTCACGGGATCCCTCGACTCCGCTTCGCCTCGCTCAGGATGACACGCGACGCTAACCCGGCGCGTCTGAGTTGACCTTCGGCAAAAAACGCCTACTGTGGCGTCCTCATTTCCGCTGCTTAGCTGCGCGGAAACATCGGCGTTCGATTGACCGCCGCTGTACCCAGAGGAGGCCGACTTACTTTATGATTCAAATGCAGGATGTGATGTCAAAGGCGATGCCAGACTTCCGCGAAGGAAGCATCGTCAAGGGACGGATTTTAGAAATTCGCCCACGCGAAGTGCTGGTCGATGTGGGATACAAATCCGAAGGTGTCATCCCGTTGACTGAATTTGAAGAAGCCGACTCGTTGGAAGTGGGCGACGAAGTGGACGTGCTCCTGGAGCGGCTGGAAAACGAAGACGGCATGGTCGTTCTCTCGAAGGAAAAGGCAGCTTATCGCCAAAACTGGAACAAGATTGTCACCGTTTTCGAAGATGACGGCCTGATCAAAGGCAAGGTAAAATCAGTCGTCAAGGGCGGATTGATGGTCAACATCGGCGTCGAAGCGTTTTTACCGGCGTCTCAGATCGACGTTGTTCCGCCAAAAGATTTGCAGCAATTCGTTGGCAACACTTACGATTTCAAAATCGTTAAACTTAATGACGACCGCAAAAACGTCGTGCTCAGCCGGCGCGAAGTGATCGAGCAGGAGCGCAGCGAAAAACGCCAAAAATTCATGGACGGCGTGAACGTAGGCGACCGCGTTCCCGGCACCGTGAAAAATATCACGGACTTCGGCGCGTTCATCGACCTCGACGGGATGGATGGTTTGCTACACGTCACGGACATGACATGGGGCCGGCTGGGACATCCCAGCGAGCTATTGAAAGTCGGCCAGCAGTTGGAAGTCGTGGTGCTCGACATCAACAAAGAAAAAGAGCGCGTTTCGCTAGGGCTGAAGCAAACTCAGAAAAATCCTTGGGACCAGATTGAGGAACGTTTCCCGGCTGGTCAGCGCATCAGAGGCAAAATCACTAACCTTGTTCCCTACGGCGCGTTTGTTGAGATCGAGGAAGGTGTAGAGGGCCTTATTCACGTCTCCGAACTTTCGTGGACGAAACGGATCATGCGCCCGTCAGATATCCTCAGCGTTGGTCAGGAAGTGGAAGCCGTCGTGCTGGGCGTGAACAAAGAGGAACAGAAAATTTCACTGGGTCTACGCCAGCTCGAGCCCAATCCATGGGACGAAATCGAGAAGAAGTTCACCATCGGCAGCACAGTGAAAGGCAAGATTCGCAACATGACCGCTTACGGCGCCTTCGTGGAGCTGGAGGAAGGCATCGACGGGATGATCCACGTCTCCGATTTGAGTTGGACCCGCAAGATCAATCATCCCAGCGAGATGTTTAAGAAAGGCGATGAAGTCGAGGCAGTGGTTATCGACATCGACAAAGTAAACCAACGAATAAGTCTCGGGATCAAACAGCTCACCGAAGATCCGTGGAAGACGATCGATAAGAAATACAAGATCGGCGATCTGGTGAAAGGCAAAGTAACCAAGCTCGCCAGCTTCGGCGCGTTTGTGCAACTACAGGACGACATCGACGGGCTCGTGCACATCTCGCAATTGAGCGAAGATCACGTCGCGAAAGTGAAAGATGTGCTCAAGGTCGGCCAGGAAGTCGAAGCGCGCGTGATCAAGGTGGACAAAATCGAGCGCCGCATCGGCTTGTCGATTAAAGCGGCCAACTATTCTGAGGAACAACTGCGCAGAGAAGTAGAATCCTTCGATACGCTCCGGCCCGGCGAAGATATGGTCGGCCTGGAAAAAGCCTTCGCCGCCGCCGAACAGGAAGAATATCGCCCCGGGGATTCCAACCGCGGAGCGAAGGAATCAAAGGAATCGAAGCGAGAGTCAAAGAAAAAATAGGTTCTGGCTTTTTTTCTCGCCCGCAGGAAACGCTCTGAGCAAAATCGAGCCGGCGCGCCATGCGACTCGGCTTTTCGCAATCAATATCCAGCTTCCGGATAATCGGTTTAGCGACCTTGCTGTTCGCGATCGTCGGCTGCGGGAACAGCAGCATCGTCGGCAAATGGCGAATGTCGGGAGGGTCCGATGCAACAATTTGGGAATTCAAGACTAATGGCGCCGTCCTAGTCGGCGAGGTAAGTGGGAGGTATAAATTCGGTGACCAAGACCGAATCAAGATTGAGACGCCGTTCGCAACGACAGTTTATCAGCTGAAAATTTCGGGTGACCAGATGATTCTGCAAGAACCCGGCGGCTCAAAGCTCGAATTTACCAGAGTCAAGGCAACGCCGTGATCAGAATTCTGCGCTGCCTGGCGTGCGAGCGAACGGGATTACGTCGCGAATGTTTGGGACGCCGGTGATGAACATCAGCATTCGTTCGAAACCGAGGCCGAAGCCAGAGTGCGGCACGGTGCCGTAACGCCGGAGATCGAGATACCATTTGTAATCGGCCGGATCCATGTTGTGGCGGCGCATGTTTTCCTCCAGCATGTCGAGTCTCTCTTCACGCTGGCTGCCGCCGACGATTTCGCCGATACCGGGCACGAGCAAATCCATCGCCGCCACCGTTTTCCCGTCGTCGTTCAAACGCATGTAGAAAGGTTTGATCTCCTTCGGAAAATTGAAAACCGTGACAGGACATTTAAAATGTTTCTCGGTCAACCAGCGCTCATGCTCCGATTGCAGGTTTAATCCGTAATCGATCGGGAATTCGAATTTTTCGCCGCTCTTTTTCAAAAGCCCGATTGCGTCGGTATAGGTGATCCGTTGAAATGGCCGCTCGACAACGAAATTGAGTCGCGCGAGCAATTCCTTGTCAACGAATTTCGCGAACAGCTCCATCTCATTGGGGCAATGTTTTCGCACGTCCGCAATCAGATATTTCACCAACTCTTGGGCGAGATCCATGTTGCCGTTCAGATCGCAAAACGCCATCTCGGGCTCGATCATCCAGAACTCACTCGCGTGGCGGGACGTGTTGGAGTTCTCCGCCCGAAACGTCGGGCCGAAGGTGTAAACTTTCGACAGCGCCAGCGCAAGCGCTTCAGCTTCAAGCTGTCCGCTCACGGTCAAGTAGGTCGGCCGAGCGAAGAAATCTTTTGCGTAATCGATCCCGCCGTCCGTCGTTCGCGATTCGGCGGTTGCTATATCGAGAGTCGTGACACGAAACAATTCTCCGGCGCCCTCGCAATCGCTTCCGGTGATGATGGGCGTGTGGACATAAACGAAACCGCGCTCCTGAAAAAACTGATGCACAGCAAACGCAAGCCGGCTGCGTACACGAAAAACGCTGCCGAACAGATTTGAGCGAGGCCGGAGATGAGCGATTTCACGGAGAAATTCAGGCGTGTGTCCCTTTTTCTGAAGGGGGTAGGAATCTTCAGCAGTTCCGATGATCTCGATGTTGTCCGCGACAAGTTCCCATTTTTGTCCTTTACCTTGCGAAGCAACCAGCGCGCCGCTCACGGCAATTGAAGCGCCGGTTGTAAGCCGTTGAACGTCTGCGTAATTCGACAGCGTGTTTCGGGCGATGATCTGAAGGTTGCGCAACGACGAGCCGTCGTTCAGCTCGATGAATGAAAAATCTTTCGAATCGCGCCGGGTGCGTATCCAGCCCTGCACCCGAACTGCATTGATCGGCGCATTACTTCGCAATGCGTCTTTTATTGGGGTTGGAGAAAGGTGCGTCATTTTGAGAGCCAGCAACGTTCAATGCTCAACGTTCAACGTTCAACTCTCAACGTTCAAATCACCCCGGCGTTTCGGAGTGCGCGGACATGTCCGCGCTTCGACTGCGGCGACATGCCGCCGCAGTCGAAGATTCAGCTCAACGGCACCCAATTGCCTGATTGAGGCGGCGCTTTAACGCCATTGAGCGACAGGTAAGTGTATTCCTGCAAAAGGCGCTCGTAGTCGGAGAGAAGCTTCATGGCGTCATTCGGTTTGAGGAAATCGGTTTTGATGGCGGCATCGACTTGCGCCTTCAGAAGTCGCATTAATTCGACTTTGTCCCACTGCGTCATGGCAAGCACTTCGCCGATGGTGCTGCCCTCGATCACTTCCTCGATGTACCAGCCCGATTTTTCGTCGGGATCGAGAAAGACGTGCACCTCTGTGACGCGGCCGAACAAATTGTGAAGGTCGCCCATGATATCCTGATACGCGCCCACCATGAACACGCCGATGTAATACATTTCGCCGGGCGGGATGCGGTGGAGCGGCAAAGTTTCCTTTACGTCTTGAAGATCTATGAATTTAGAAACCTTCCCGTCTGAATCGCAGGTGATGTCCACGATGGTGCCGTGCCGGTCTGGCGGTGTAGTGAGCCGGTGGATCGGCATGATCGGAAAAAGCTGACCGAGTGCCCAGTGATCGAGCAACGATTGGAACACAGAGAAATTGCAAATGTATTGATCGGCCAGGGTGACTTCGAGGTCCTTTACTTCGTCGGGCACATAACGCAGGCCACGATGCATGTTGACAATTTGATGCGCGACCTGCCAATAAACGGTGTCGATTTTCGCTTTGGATTCGAGATCCAGCAGGCCGAGATCGAATGTTTGCTGCGCTTCCTCTTTGATCTGTTGAATATCGTGCAGGCTTTCCATGCGATTCCCACGCTTCAGACGCTGTTTTACGTCCAGGATGTCGCCCACCAGTTTATGATCTTTCTCCCCCGCTTCGACTTTGAGTTTCGGTGCAGTTTTTTCGATCGAGCTAAATGCCTCCAACACCAGCACCGAATGGTGCGCGACAATGGCGCGACCACTTTCACTCACAATAATGGGATGCGCGACGCCTTCAGAATCGCATACGTCCATGATGTTCCAGACAACGTCATTGGCATATTCCTGGAGCGAATAATTAGTCGAGCTATCAAAATCGCTGCGCGATCCATCGTAATCTACGCCGAGGCCACCACCGACGTCGAGATACCCAAGTTGATGCCCGACTTTGCAAAGCTTTGCGTAATAGCGCGCCCCTTCGCGCACAGCGCGTTTGATCGTTGAAATGTCCGGCACCTGTGATCCAACGTGGAAATGAAGAAGTTTGAGACATTCTGTCAGACCAGCCTCTTTCAACATCTGACTGGCAGCCACGAGATTCGTGGTGTCGAGACCGAATTTGGCGTTCTCCCCGCCGCTTGGCGACCATTTGCCAGAGCCTTTGCTATACAACCGGGCGCGAACACCGATGTAGGGCTCGACGCCGACCTCTTTTGATGCGCGAATGATCTGCTCCAACTCTTCCAGCTTTTCAGCAACGATGATGACCGATTTGCCAAGTTTGCGGCCAAGAAGCGCGATACGAATGAAAGCAGGATCTTTGTAGCCGTTGCAGATGATCAAACTCTCAGGATCTTTCTGCATTGCAAGCGCGGCAACCAGCTCCGGTTTGCTGCCCGCTTCGAGTCCAAAATGAAATTGTTCGCCTGCATCGACGATTTCTTCGATCACCTCTCGCAGCTGGTTGACTTTAATGGGAAAGACGCCGCGATACTCATTGCCATAACCGAACTCAGTTATCGCGCTCTGAAATGCGCGATTAATCGATTCGACGCGGTGCCGAAGCAAATCCTGGAACCGAATCAACAATGGAAAACTGAGGTTTCTTTCGCGCGCTTCATTCACCACTGCCAGGATGTCGATGGAGCCACCGTTATCCTGCAGCGGCCTCGCCTGGACGTTGCCGGAGCTGTTGACAGTAAAATAACCCTCGCCCCAGCCGTCCACATTGTACGTGGCAATCGCGGACTCAAGGTCCCACTCGGTTTTCATTTCGATTCGTTACGCGGCCGCAAACCGCATATTTCAGTCAGCGCGCAGAAATTCAAGCGCACAAGCGCAATTTTTTCCGACACATCGGACATGTCCGACAGGACGTATTCAGCGCACCGCTTGTTTTTCATTTCGCTGCGGATAACGTTCGTTCGTGAACAAAACGGTGATCGAGGTGCAGGTACGGGCGGTTTTGCCGACAAGCGGCGGGTGCGCGGTGTTTATTGGCAATAACGAGAAAGTATTCATCATCTACGTCGATCAAACGGTGGGCAGCGCGATCACCATGTTCATGCGTCAGATCACCAAGGAGCGGCCTCTCACGCACGATCTGATGGCGCATTTGATGACCGCTCTCGGCGCAAAAGTTGACCGAGTCATTATCAATGATCTGAAAAATGCTACTTACTACGCGCGGGTCATCATCCGGGTCCAAAACGAGTTGCAGCAGAAAAAAATTATCGAACTCGACGGACGGCCGAGCGATTGCATTGCCATGGCCACTCAGCAGAAGGCGCCCATCTATGTCAGTCAGGACGTTTGGGAGGAAGTGGACGATATGAGCGACGTCCTGCGCAAAATGGAAGAAGAGGGACTAAGGCCGGAATCGGAAACGGAAGAATAACGTGGCTCAGCCGAGCAGATCGCCGTAGCGCTTATTCGCCAGTTCGAGGCAGCGCGCCAGAATTTCCGTCGCCGTGTAAAGGTGGAAAGCTTCTTCCACCAGTTGACGACACTCAGGAATCTCCAAGCTCTGCACCGCGCGCTTCACTCGCGGGACCAGGCTCGCCGCCGCGCTAAGCTCATCTACGCCGAGCCCCAGCAAAAGCGGGACGAGCGCAATGTCACCGGCCATTTCACCACAAACACCGACCCAGATATGGTTGGCGTGTGCCGCGTCGGTGATCATTTTGAGCAAACGAAGAATGGCCGGATGGGTTGGCTCGTAAAGATGCGCGATCTTCTCGTTCACGCGATCGACGGCAAGCGCGTATTGAATCAGGTCGTTTGTCCCGATACTGAAAAAATCGACTTCCGATGCAAGCACGTTTGCAGTGATGGCTGCGCTCGGGATTTCGATCATTGCGCCAACCTCGATTTTTTCCGCCATCTCCATTCCCGATCTGCGCAATTCTTTTTTGCATTCGTCGAGGGCGGCCACCGCTCCGCGCAGTTCATCCAGTCCGGAGATCATCGGAAACATGATTTTTACGTTGCCCACTGCGCTGGCGCGAAGAATCGCCCGCAATTGGGTTTTAAAGATGTCAATGTTCTCAAGACAGAAACGGATGGCACGCCAGCCCAGGAACGGGTTCAACTCGTCAGTGATATCTACTGTGCCCGGAGCCAATTTGTCGCCGCCCAGATCAAACGTGCGAATGATCAAAGGGTGCGGCCGGACGCGTTCGGCAACTTTGCGATAAGTTTCATATTGTTCGTCCTCGCTTGGTAAAGCAGGCCGGTTCAAATAGAGAAACTCAGTGCGATAGAGTCCGATGCCCTCTGCGCCGTTTACCTCCACCGCATTGACGTCTTCCGGGAGTTCGATGTTTGCCGAAAGCACGATATGACGGCCATCACGCGTGATTGAAGTTGTCTCGCGCAGTTCTTTCAGTTTCGCGGTGACTTTGGCTCTTCGTGATTCGATCTCCGCGTAATGCGCAAGTGTCTCTGGCGCCGGACTGACGATCAGACAGCCGTCATTCCCATCAAGGAGAACCTGCTGACCGGTCTCGACTTTTGCAGTGATATCGTGCAAGCCGACTACGGCCGGGATGCTTAGGGAGCGCGCTAATATCGCCGCATGCGAAGTGCGACTGCCGAGATCCGTCGCAATTCCAAGCACCTTCGCACGGTCCATGCTTGCGGTATCTGAAGGAGTAAGATTATGCGCAACCAGAATGTGCGGCTCCGTCAAGGCAAGAAATGTCTTGGGAGCCTTTCCCTGAAGGTTGCGAATCACCCGTTTTGTTACGTCCTGGATATCCAGCGCGCGCTCTCGCAAATATGGGTCATCGATCCTATTCAGGGTCTCGGCGTAACGCGTGGCGACCTCCTGGAAAATCCATTCCACATTGCATAGATCGGTCTCCAGCTTGCGAAGCACTTCATCGATTAAAGTGCGGTCTTCGACGACCAGCAGGTGAGCGTCGAAAATCGCGGCATCTTTTGCCTCGATCGATTCCGCTATACGCTGCTGCATCTCCAGAATCTGCATACGCGTTTGGATGAGCGCCGTTTCAAAGCGACTGATTTCATCCGCCACCTGGGAAGGGGCAATGCGATAACGGACAACTTCATCCAACTCATCGCGGACGACATGAACATGGCCGAAGGCGATTCCGGGCGAGACGCCAGCTCCTTCAAACCGAATTTCTTTTAGCGCGTTGTTGCCGCTCATCCGCTTGGGAGAGTAAAGCAGATGTCAAACATTGCGAGCGCGCTGTTGCGCGCAGCTTAAGTCGCATTTGTCCCATGGGTCACCTAGGACAATTGGGACATATGAGACCGAATGGGGACGAATCAATCCTCGTTAAATCTCGCGTTGATCAATTCCTCGAGCTCCTCTATTGCTTTTTCCGCGTCTGGTCCCTCGCAACGGATACGCAGCTTTGACCCCTGGCCGGCAGCGAGCATCATCAGGCCCATGATGCTTTTGCCATTTACTTCCTCGCCTTCCTTCGAAACCCAGACTTCCGATCGATGACGGCTGGCGATGCGGACAAACATCGCCGCTGGCCTGGCATGTAGTCCAAGCCGATTTACGATCGCAATCTCCTTCTCAATCCTTTGGGCGGTTGCCGCGCGGTTTGCTCTCCGATACAATAGCGCCATTAGGTTGCTCCTTTTTGCTCCATCAGTCCCAGCAGCTTGGTGTTGAAATCAACGGCTGCGTTTTGGCCCAGGCCTTTCAATTTTTCGTCCATCGCCGCGACCTCGACCAGGCGCGCCATGTCACGACCGGTTCTGACCGGAATTGTTACGTGCGGCACTTTAAGCCCGAGGATTTCATAAAATTCGCGGTCGAGCCCGATACGATCGACCTCTTCTACCTCCTGCCAGTCTTTTAGCGTAGCGACAAGGTCCAAGCGTTTTTCGACTCGAATACTCCCGATACCGAAGACCTTTGCCACATCGATAATGCCGATGCCGCGGACTTCCATATGATTGCGGGTGAGCTCTGGCGCGGTTGCCATGAGCTCGCGTCCTTCCAGCATCGTAATCCGGGTTACATCATCAGCCACCAAACTGTAACCACGTTCGATCAACCCCAGCACGCACTCGCTTTTTCCAATGCCGCTGGCTCCGCGAATCAAAACGCCTACGCCAAGAATGTCCACCATGCTGCCGAATTCAGTCACTGTCGGCGAAAAATCCATCTCCAAAGCGATTGTTGCGGCGTTGATGAACTTCATTGTGATCATCGGAGTGCGAAACACAGCGATTTTTGCCGCCGCGGTGACAGCGACCAGCTCCGGCGCAAGATGAAATCCGCGTGATACCACCAGACACGGGATCTTGTGCTCGCACATTTTTCGAAATCGACTGATGCGCAGCGTGGAAGACAGGCTCTTGAGATAAGAATGTTCCGCCGCGCCCAATACCTGCACCCGTTTCTCGGCGAAATACGTGTAGAAACCCGAAAGCGCCAGGCCCGGGCGATTAATGGTTGGTTCGCGAATTTTCCGATGAAACCCCACGCGCGGGCCTTCCAATTTCATCTGTAATTTTTCGGCGTGAGAATTGTAAAAGCTTTCGACCGTGACAACCGGGACACTTTTCTGCTGTTCAGTTGGGGAGGTAATTGTTTTGGTCCCGTCTCGTTCGGACATGATCAGGAATAACTTCTAGCGTGAATACCGCGCAATTTCCAATCTGCCTCGAACAGGCAATCGACGCGCTTGCCAAATTTCATATGCGCGTGTCGTCGCAGCGCCGAGTGTGGGCGTGCCACGTTCGAAGCTTACACCAGATCCTTCGGCGGTTGAGGATGACGTGCGGCTGCACGCACGCGTCACATTTTGAAGCGTTCGCCGAGGTACAGCTGGCGGCTGATTGGATCGTTAATCAGAAAGTCTTTTGTGCCCTCACTCTCTACTCGGCCGTCGTAAATCAAATAGGCGCGGTCTACGATGGAGAGAGTCTCGCGCACATTGTGGTCGGTGATCATGATGGCGAGCCCCGATTTGCGCAGGTTCACGATAATCTGCTGCACATCATAAACCGCAATGGGATCGACGCCGCTGAAGGGTTCATCGAGCATCAACAACTTTGGTTGCGTGACCAGCGAACGCGCGATGGTTAATCGTCGCTTCTCGCCGCCGCTCAATGTGAGCGCGACATTTTTCGCGATCCGCTCGATGCCAAACTGGTGCAACAGTTGATCGCAACGGTTCCGCCGCTCGGCTTTGCTCAACGGGAGCGTTTCCAAAATCGCGAGAATATTTTGTTCCACCGTCATCTTGCGAAAAATCGATTCCTCTTGCGGCAGATAACCCATCCCGAGTCGGGCCCGTTTGTACATCGGGTAGTCCGTGACATCGGTCTTGGAAAAAATCACGCGACCACTGTTGGGCCTTACCAGACCGACGATCATGTAAAAACTGGTGGTCTTGCCTGCGCCGTTCGGCCCGAGGAGTCCGACGATCTCGCCCGCGCGAACGTACATATTGATGCCGTCCACGACCGCGCGACCGCCATAAATCTTGACCAGTTCCTCGGTGGTCAGAACAGTTTCCGCTTTCGCTGTGACCGGCGAAGGAATCTTGGCAGTCGAAGCCGGCAGAGTTTGACTAATCATGGCTTCGGCAAAGACAAGGCTGGCGAGGTTTGTGGAGCCGGTGAAGTCTGAGAAGGAGTTGCTCCACCCTTCTTTTCCTCATTCGGCTGCTGACGAATCTCGGTGCGGCTTGGCCCGTGCGTAGTCAGTTGGCTGTTTTGATTGATGATCATCACTGTATCAGAGCTGGTCGCCACGTGCATGTTTAATCCCTCCTGCACACGCGGTGTTCCTCTCAATTCAACATCGCCAGTTGCTGCTGTATAAATGGCTTTGTCTGCCCGACCAACGGCGCGCGTCGGCGGCCCGCCATTGGGATCAGGTCGGTCGCGCACCAGCCCAACGTTCCCTTCGGCAACGGCTTTCTCCAGGCCCTGATTTTGTCCTTTGGTAATGAACACTGTTAATTTGTCACATTGAAGATTAAAACGCGGATCGGTTACCTTCACCCGGCCGCTAAAGATGCCCATGTTCTTAGTCGAATCAAAGAACGCCTCATCGGCGTAGATTTCCGTTAGGGTCGGGGCGTTGGAATCCAACCCCGTAGCAGGCTGGCCGAACAACTTCGCGGTCGACGATTTATTTTCTTTCTCGGCTGCCGTTTTCTTCGTCTTCTTCTCCGATGTAACCGCGGCAGCTTTGGGCGCTTCAGCGGCAGCTTGCCCCTGCACACGCACATTCCCCGCGCAGACGATCAGGAGAATCAACAGCACCGCCAGTTTTCTCATTCGTTCGTGTTCGGTTTGGCAGTCAGATGTGATTGGTCAGTGATCACCATTTTCACATTTCCGATCAATCGGCCGGTCCGCGTGTTCGTATCGAAGTAGACTGAATCGCCAGCAATGTTGAAATCAGCGCGCTGGATCGTCGTGCGTTCCTGCGAACTGAGGACGCGGGTTTTTAAATCGAGCACTGACGTGTGCATGTCGATTAGCAGATCGGGCTTATTCTCCGGGGTGTAGGTGGTAATTTTGAGGTGTTGAAATCCGATGTGTTCCTGATCAATTCGGTGTGCTGTCCCGGCTTCAAATCTTCCGCGCAGATGGCCTTCGCCATCGAAATCTGGCAACACAAGGCCCTTCGCTTCATGGCCGATCGGCAGGGGGATGTTCGTTAGGCTCCGTTCACCCGGAGACGTACTTGGCGGCGCGGTCGCCTGCGCTTTTTTCTTGCGGCCTTTTGACTGACCGGGCACCTGAGGCGCCGATATCAAAACGGACAACGCGACTGATAATAACCACACAAGCCAGCTCCGAAATGCAGAGCGGCCGCTACGAAACGGCAGCATGAATAGCCTTTAACATGCGCAGGTGCTTCGGCAAATCCTTTAGCGGAATCTGAGTCGGCCCATCCGACAACGCGCGCGCGGGATTTTCATGCACTTCCATAAAGATCCCGTCGCAACCTGTGGCCATCGCGGCCCTGGCCAGCGCCGGAGCCAGGACGGCGTCGCCTGATGTCGAGTCCCCCGCCCCGCCTGGCCGCTGCACGGAATGTGTAGCGTCAAAAATCACCCGATATCCCGCTTCGCGCATCCAAAAGAGCGAGCGCATGTCTGCTACGAGGTTGTTGTAACCAAACGTCGTGCCGCGCTCGGTGAAACAAAACTTTGAGTTACCAAAAACAATCAGTTTTTCGGCGATGTTTCGCACGTCCCACGGCGCCAGAAACTGGCCTTTTTTCACATTGATCGCGCGACCGGTCTCTGCAGCAGCGCGAAGCAGATCCGTTTGCCGGCAGAGAAACGCCGGGATTTGCAACATATCGATGCTTTCGCCGGCGGTCCCCGCTTCCTTCGAGGAATGAACGTCGGTTGTCACTGCTATTTTCAAGTCCCGCCCGATCGCCGAAAGGATCTCGCAGCCCTCGCGCACGCCGATTCCGCGAAACGAACGCACCGAACTTCGATTCGCCTTGTCGTACGAAGCCTTGAAAATGAAATCAACATCTGCGGCGGAGCAAATTTCAGCGATCTTCTTTGCGATGCGCCAGACAAACTTCTCCGACTCAATCACACACGGCCCGAGAATAAACGCGGGGCGTTTTCCGCCAATGATAACGTTGCCGATTTTGAGAGACTTGACTTTCATTGATCGCGCTCAGTCTCGGGAAGCGGGCGATTGAGGTCAATCGCCCCTACCTCGGCACCCCCAGCGCCGCCTGAGGTAGCGCCTCGCACGAGATCGTAAATTGCAAACGGCGCGTACAAGCCGAGAAAAAAGAGCAGTGCAACTCCGTGCATTTGCAGAAGATACAGCGGTCGCGAGTCAGAGAGAAAACTCAAAATAGAAAACGCCTCCGGTTTATGCAGCAAAAAACCGTAGTTAAAGCCAGTTAGTTCGTCGGCAATAAACGTGACCACAAAGTAAAACTCCGACCACAGCCACACACGAACGATCGACATGGGATACGGCCGGTATCGACGGATCAACATCAGGAAAACCACACCGACGATAATGCCGCAATGCGAGATGAAAAAACTGATGAAACGCCAATCTGGAAAACCAAAGCGCAGGTTTGGCGTAAGGACAGCCTGCAATGTGCCGCCAATTCCCCAGAAGTACGCCACTTCGAACCAGCGCTGATTTCCGGTCCACATCGCCACGATCACAACCACCATGCCCCAGTCGCACATTTGCATTGGCAACATTTGCCGCCAATTCACAACGCCGTGGCTGCGAATAAAAACAAGATAGGCGATGTAGTTCAAGATCAGCACGGCGGAGAGGATGCCGACAACGATCTTTTCCAGCCGCTGGGATTTTGTTCGCCGCACGACACAGGCAAGTGCAAATGGAAGTACCATCGTGAGAAAAATGACCGTGAGATGCGGCAAACCGTACGGATGAAATTCGGGCGCCTCATTCATGAGCATGGACAGAAATCCCAAAAGCCAAGATCCAGAGACATAACTGGCATCCTGAGCGACACGAAGGATCTCTGGCATGATCACCAAGAGATAATCAGAGATGTTTCGCTCCGCTCAAGATAACAAAACGAGATAAACGCGCAGGTGATTGTAGTTTTTCTGGAGGTTGGACGTTGGATTTTGGAGCTTCCCCTTCAGCGGATCACCCAGAGATTGCACGGAATAACATCCGTAATCCAAGCAATGTTACTGGGAAGCGGCTGACCAGTTTCGCCCTTTTTCTGCAGCGGCACCACAATCAAATCCGCGTCCACCGATTGAACGAAATCCGAGGCAATCAACCCAGTATTGCCACGGATGCATCGCGCTTCGATGGGGACTTCGGTCGCGCCAGCTGATAAAACAAATTTTTCCAGCGCGTCTTCTTCATCATCGTGCGATCCGGGCTTTTCATGTCTGCTTGTATCTGGACGAATCGACGCACGCGCTTCGTCAAACGTGGTAATGATGCGGATAACGTAAAGTCTCTCGGACGATTCCGCCGCAGCCAGCGGTAGAGTTTTGATCAAGGCCTGTAGTCCGTGGTCGCCGTAATCAGCAATGAAAACGATCCGGTTCAGCGGTTTGGGGTTCAGCAACGGTTTGGTGAAAAGCATCACCGAGCAGAGCGCTTCTCGCACGAGACGGCGCGCGACATTCCCCAGAAACGGATGCAGCACCACTTCCTTCTCCAGTGCGCCAGCAACCACCATGTCGATTTTCTCACGAGCGAGCGTGCGCAAAATAGCATCAGCCGGATCTCCTTCTTCATAATGAATCCTTGAATCCGTTGGAAGCTGAAGCTGCGCCAGCGTATCGTGAAACTTCTTTGCGGTTTCTTCAGTTCGCTTGCCCGCAAAGATCAGATGAAGATCGGCGGAAAAACGTTCTCGGATTCGCTTCGCTTCGGCAAGAACCTGCCTGAAGCGCGGCGAAAAGGCCGTCGCCACGGCAATGCTTTTGTATGGTGATGGATCAGCCATTGCGAACGAACCGCAATCTCGCGTCTCACAAGCTTTCGGCAACTCGAGCGAAAAATGACGAATGACCGAATGAGGACTCATCGCGAGAGCTGGGGATTCGTCACTCGTCCTTTGACATTCCTTTGGCATTCGTCGTTCGGACATCGTCATTTGGCTTTTAATTCTCCAGTTCCTCTGCGAATTTTCGCAGATGCGGCGCGCAATTTACCCGGGCAGTTTCGACCCGGTGACCAACGGTCACCTGGATGTGATTGAGCGTGCGCGGAAACTGTTCGACGAAGTCGTGGTGGCAGTCGCAGACAATGACGAGAAGCAGCCGCTTTTCTCGCTAAAAGAACGCCTCGATTTGCTGCGAGAAACGGCCGGGAAAATTGACGACGTGCGAGTCGCACAGTTCAGGGGATTGCTAGTCGATTTCGCCAGGGCGGAAGACGCGGGAGCGGTGATCCGTGGTTTGCGGGCCGTATCCGATTTTGAGTTCGAATTTCAAATGGCGCTGATGAATCGAAAACTGGATGCCGCGGTAGAAACGATTTTTTTAATGCCGAAGGAGGAATACACGTACCTCAGCTCGCGTATTGTAAAAGAAATCGCGCGACTCGGCGGCGATGTGTCAAGTTTTGTGCCGGCTTGCGTGGCCAAAGCGCTGAGCAGGAAATTCATTTAATGAAAGTTGGAGGATCAGCTCATGAAAGTGCATCTGAAACAAATTCCAGCTCAGGGTCTGCATCTGGAAGGAGAGCAGGATTGCCCCATCCAGGACTTGGAATCGGAGGGAATCCGTTGCGTTGGTCGTTTGCATTACGATCTTGACCTTGGCGTTGCAGGAGGCGCGCTGTGGGCGAATGGCTCGCTGTCCCAGCCAGTTGAGCTGCGCTGCGTGTCGTGTCTGGAAAAATTCGTGCACGAGATCCGAGTGCCGGCATTCGCCGTACACATGGAGCTCCACGGGCCGGAGACGGTCGATCTTACCCCCTCTATTCGCGAGGAAATCTTACTAAATCTCCCAGCGCATCCGCATTGCGACAGGGACGGCGATCGAGTTTGCAAAGCGAAACAGGTTAAACAGGTTAAGACTACAGGGCAGCAGATGAAGCGGAAGTCGGATTGGAGCGCGCTGGATCGATTGAAGTTAAAAAGTTAAATGAGTTAAATAAGTTACAAAGGTGCCTCTTTTACGTTGTAACTCTTTTAACCAATGGCTTGTATGACTTGTTTTTCAAAAAAGGGATGCTTTGGTAACGTGCACCCATGGGAGTCCCAAAACGCAAAACATCCAAGATGCGCTTACGCATGCGCAAAGCAGCGAACCGGTGGCATGCCGCGCGTCTGAACAAGTGTCCACAGTGCGGAAGCGCCGTCCCGTCTCACACCGCCTGCCCAACCTGCGGCTACTATCGCGGGCGACAGGTGTTGATGCTCGAAGGAAAATAGGACACCGCCGCGCTTCGCAGAGCGAAGCGGCTACAATTTTCACTTTGCATTCGGAGACTAAAGTTCGCAAACTTTTGCACTGATGAAGATCGCCCTCGATGCGATGGGCGGTGACTTTGGTCCGCCTAACCTTGTTGCCGGCGCCGTGATGGCGCTTCGTGATTACCGGCAGATCAACAAGCTTTTTCTGGTCGGAGGCGCTGCCGAGATAGAAAGCGAGTTGCGCAAACATCAGTGCAACGACTCACGCATCGATATTGTGCATTCCACCCAAGTGGTGGAGATGAGCGACCGCGCCTGGACAGCCGTTCGCCGAAAGAAAGACTCGTCAATCAGTCGCGCTGTCGATCTTGTGAAACACGGCGACGCGGACGCGGTGGTGAGCGCCGGTCACACCGGCGCAGCAGTCGCTACGAGCATGATTAAGTTACGCACGCTTCAAGGGATCGACCGGCCCGGCATCGCGGCGCTGTTGCCCACGCAGTTCAACGTTTTTGTTTTGATCGACGCCGGGGCGAACATCGACGCGCGCCCGGAGCATCTTTTGCAATACGGCATCATGGGTTCAGTGTATTCCAGCCATGTTCTCCGTTACAAAAAGCCGCGGGTCGGTTTGATCTCGCTAGGGGAAGAAGATGTCAAAGGCACCGAGCTGACAAAGGAAGCCTTTAAAATGTTGAAGGAGAGCTCGCTGAATTTTCGTGGCAACATCGAAGGCCGGCATTTGTTTGAAGATCCGGTGGAAGTGGTGGTGTGCGACGGTTTTGTCGGCAACGTCATTTTGAAAACGTCTGAGTCGATTGCGGTGGCGATTTTCAAATGGCTTAAACAGGAATTGACGCGTTCGAAGATTCACATGGTCGGCGCGTATCTGGCGCGAAAGGCATTTCGCGTAATCAAAGATAAAACGAACTACGAGGAATATGGCGGCATGCCGCTGCTTGGTGTGAATGGGATTTGCATCATCGCACACGGCGCGAGCACGCCATTAGCGATCAAGAACGCGCTACGTGTGGCGGCCGAGTCCATTGAACAGCAGGTGAACC
>Ga0306920_100000772_pt1 | contig 38553 bp, 35 predicted proteins | sample flu12Cox44000170_FD_204666 | JGI IMG/M metagenome (GOLD analysis project Ga0306920, IMG submission 204666) | Lab enrichment of tropical soil microbial communities from Luquillo Experimental Forest, Puerto Rico - flux4day.12C.oxic.44.000.170 (v2)... | ecosystem: Environmental > Terrestrial >... | reverse complement strand
CAGGAGGTCCTGATCCTGTCCAGCCTTGGCGCAGAAAAGCGATGCGCCGACACCGGGATTATCACTTATCTCGGACCGTTCGATGCGGCGTGGGAATTCGTGCTCGACCGCTGCGTTTGCGTTACGGCGTCTGCGCTTAATATTGGCCTGAGCGGCGGCCCGATTCTTAACTCCAAAGGCCAGATCATCGCGTTCTCATACCTCAATTTCACAGATTTGGTGCGCCCAATCCTGGCGATCCCGGGGGAATGCTTCTTGTCGGGCCGCGACGAACTGGTCCGTCATGGCCATCGCGTAAGCACGCCGCCGCGGCTCTGGCTCGGCGTACTTTCGTACACGTTGCGCGAGCATGTCGTGATTGCCGGAGTGGTGCCCGGTAGTCCAAGTGAAAAGGCCGGTCTGCAGCAGGGCGACCTGGTGCTCAGTGCCGACGGCCATGAAATCCACGAACGCCGCGCGCTCTACGAGGCGATCAATAGCCATCGCCCGGGCGAAAGCGTGCAACTCAGGATTTTGCGCAAGAACCAGGTCTACAACCTGGAGATCGCGGCTATCGCCGTCGACGATTACCTGGGCTAGTACAACCGGCCCTTTACGGGAATCGCTGAATCTGCGTCACCGCCACCCACTCGCGGGCAGTATCATTTCTTCCGCCAGGCTCAGGCGAAAACCATTGGCGGCTAGACGTCCTTGAACTCGCGCCTGGTTTTGCGGGTCTCCAGCGCGGCCTGCGCGGCGGCCAGACGCGCTATTGGCAGGCGGAAGGGCGAACATGACACGTAGTCAAGTCCGAGGCTATGGCAGAATCTGACGCTCGCCGGGTCGCCGCCATGCTCGCCGCAAATACCAATCGTCAGCCGCTTCTTGGCCTTGCGCCCGCGCTCGATCGCGATCCGCATCAGGCTGCCTACGCCTTCCGTGTCGAGTTCCTGGAAAGGGTCTTTCTTGTAGATCCCGCGCGTCAGATAGTCGTCGAGGAATTTCGATGAATCATCACGCGACAAGCCGTACGTCATCTGGGTCAAATCGTTGGTGCCGAATGAAAAGAAATCCGCCACCGCGCCAATTTCAGCAGCTTCTATGCAGGCGCGCGGCACCTCGATCATGGTGCCGATATGGTATTGCAGCCGGCCGCTGTCGCGGCTGGCAACCTCCCGCGCAACCTCCCGAATTTCCGCTGCCAGCAGTTCGAATTCCTTGCGCTCGCCAATTAGCGGCAACATGATTTCCGGAATCGCCTTCACCCCCTGCGCCCGTAATTCGCTGGCCGCTTCGAGAATTGCGCGGGCCTGCGCGCGGTAGATTTCCGGAAAACTTACCCCTAGCCGCGAGCCACGATGGCCTAGCATGGGATTGAATTCCTCGAGGCGATCGCGGATTTGAGTGAGGCGCGCGGCATCGGTGCCCATATTTTCCGCTAACTTGGCAATTTCGTTGTCATCCTGCGGCAAGAACTCATGCAACGGCGGATCGAGCAGCCGTATGGTAACCGGCATGCCGGCCATCTCGCGCAGGATCGCAACAAAGTCGGCGCGCTGCATCGGCACGACTTTCTCCAAAGCCCGCGCACGTTGCTCGTGGTTCTCCGCCAGGATCATCTCGCGCATCGCCTCAATCCGCTCCGGCGCGAAGAACATATGTTCAGTGCGGCACAGGCCAATTCCTTCGGCACCAAACTCGCGCGCGCGCCTTGCGTCGGCCGGCGTGTCCGCATTGGCGCGTACGCCAAGTGTGCGTTCCTGGTCAGCCCATTTCATGAATTTGCGGAAATAGTCCAGTTCCTCGGGCGAGAAAGGCACGGTTGGAACCCGGCCGGCGATCACTTCACCGGTTCCCCCGTCCAGCGTGATGTACTCGCCGCGGTGGATGACACGGTCGCCGATCTTCATGGCGCCCTGTGCATAATCAATTTGCACGGCGCCGCAGCCGGCTACACAACACTTGCCCATCCCCCTCGCCACCACCGCCGCGTGACTGGTCGTGCCGCCGCGGGCGGTCAGGATTCCCTCTGCCGCATGCATCCCGTGAATATCCTCGGGCGAAGTTTCATGCCGGACGAGAATTACCGGCCGGCCAGCGTCGTGCACGGCCACGGCCTCATCGGCGGAGAAGACAACTTCGCCGGATGCGGCTCCTGGTGAAGCGGCCAATCCGCGAGCCATCACTTCTTTCGGCGCCTGTGGATCAAGCCGGGGATGGAGCAATTGCTCAAGCTGGGCAGGTTCAACCCTCATCAGCGCCACCCGACGATCGATAAGCCTTTCCTCGGCCATCTCGACCGCCGCCCGCACCGCGGCTTCGGCGGTGCGCTTGCCGGTGCGGGTTTGCAACATAAAAAGCCGGCCGCGCTCAATGGTGAATTCCAGGTCCTGCATGTCGTGGAAATGCTTCTCAAGACGCTGCGAGATCTTCAACAGCTCCCGGTAAACCGCTGGAAAACTTTCTTCCAGCGCTGGAAAGCGCGATGCCCGCTCAGCTTCCTCGATTTTACCGAGCTCGGCCCACAGGCGGCCCGCGGCCACACTTATCTGCAGTGGTGTGCGGATGCCTGCGACCACGTCCTCACCCTGAGCATTGGGCAGGAATTCGCCGTAGATGCCTCGTTCGCCAGTGGCGGGGTTCCGCGTAAAAGCGACGCCCGTGGCACAGTCCGAACCGAGATTGCCGAACACCATCGACTGCACCGTCACCGCGGTGCCCCATTCCCCAGGGATATTGTTCAACTTGCGATAGGTCACCGCGCGTTCATTGTTCCAGGAGCCGAAGACCGCGCCGATCGCTTCCCACAATTGCTCCTGGGGATCTTGCGGCACGTCCCGTCCGGCGCACCTGCGGATCAGCTCGCGGAATTCGGCCACCAGTTCCTTGAGGTCATCCACAGTTAGGCCGACGTCATCGCTGACCCCACGCTGCATTTTTTTGCGCTCGATCAACTCGTCGAAGGGATCGCGCTCCTGCTTGTTTTCCGGCTTGAGCTTGAGCACCACGTCGCCGTACATCTGACAGAAACGCCGGTAAGAATCCCATGCGAAACGGGGGTTCCCGCTCGCCGCTTCCAGCCCGTGGACTGTTTCGTCGGTCAGGCCGAGATTGAGGACGGTGTCCATCATCCCGGGCATCGATACCCGGGCCCCGGAGCGAACGGAGACCAGCAGGGGATTTTGCTTGTCACCGAATCGGCGGCCGAGCGCCTTCTCGATTCGCGTGACGCTTTTGGCCACGCCGGCATCAAGCCCCTTGGGATATTTGTGGTTGTGTTGGTAAAAGTAAGTGCAGACGTTTGTCGAAATAGTGAAACCGGGCGGCACCGGCAGTTTCAGCGCAGCCATTTCAGCCAGGCCAGCCCCTTTGCCGCCGAGCAAATCGCGCATGCCTGCGCGGCCTTCCACGATGCCGCCGCCAAAGAAATAAACCTCCGGATGAACCCGCGCCATGCTGCTTACTCTCCTGCCCTTTATCTAACTGACAAGCTCACCACTTTTGCGCCCCAGCCCTCACACCTATCGATTCTTTGGAATCACCGGCAGTGTCAAAAAAGAGGCAAAGCCCCGTTCATGCATTACTGTCTGCAGCGCCGGTCGTGTCTCCGAATCCACAAACAGTTCGTGGCCGGTATTCAGATTGCGGTCGAAGCGCGGGAAGTTGCTGGAACTCACTTCGAGCCGGATCCGGTGCCCCGCCTTAAACAGATTCGAGGTTGACCACATATCGATATTGAATTCATAAATTTTGCCTGCCGTCATCAGCTTGGGCTCCGACTGCGACTCGCGAATCCGCGCGCGGATAATCCCATCGGTAAGATTGCGCGCAAAACCGCAGTCGGTAACGTCAACCAGTTTGGCGGTGAAATCAGTGTCGGGCGCCGACGACGAAGCATAAAGCGTGAGCGCAACCGGGCCGGTTACTTCGACATCTTCGGCCAGTGGGGGGGTCGAGTAAACCAGCACGTCAGCCCGATGCTCGATCATCGACTGGTCGAAAGCGCCGCCTGGCAGCGAGTTCGGATAGCAGCACAATCCGCCGCCTGCGGTGGGAACCGGATGTAATGGATTGTATAGAAACGAATCTGCCGGTTCATGCTCGGGTGTCTCGGTCGAAAGCACGCCGTCGCCATAGGCGCTGTTGGCGTTCCCGCGACTGTGCAGGAAATAGCGACGCCATTCGGTACCAGGTAACGGCCAATCTTTCTCATCTCGCCAGTCGTTGGCGCCCATGACGTAGACCCGGACGGGACCGTCATCAGCAGCGCCGTTACGCTTGCCCTTGAGCCAATAGTCGAAATAATCGAGTTGCATACCGTCGTAATCGATCGAGACGTAACTCGAGCGGAAGCCCATATCGACCTGTCCAACCAGGCTTGCCAACGGCAACGTATGATACCAGGGGCCCATCACCAGGCGCGGCCGGCGCCCGTGGGCGCCCGCGCCGTGACCCTTCATCCCGCTATAATTACGAATCGTCCCGCGCTGGAAAATATCGTACCATCCACCGATATTCAGCGTCGGCACGTTAATCTTGCTGTGCGACTCCTCAATGCAGAGCTTTCGCCAGTAGTCGTCGTAATAGGGATGAGCCAACCAGTCAAAGAAATAAGGTGCGCCGGTCTGAAACATCGGGAATTCGCGCAGCGGCAGATATTCGGTCGTTTGGCGCATAGTATCGATCGAGGTCATCAAGGCAGCCAGCTCCTTGCGCGCCTCGGGATTCTGCTCGCGCTCCCTCATGAGCCGCCCGAGGCCGAGCGAGGTCATCACCCAGCTCACATTAAAAAACAGTGAGAATGCCCCGCCCTGGTAGGTCCAACCGTCGTGATAATCGCTCGCGGTGATCGACGGCACCATCACTTTCAGGCTCGGCGGCGTTTGCGTCGCGGCCAGCCATTGCGTAACACCGACGTATGAAGCGCCGAAAGTGCCGACCTGACCGTCTGCCCATGGCTGTCGCGCAGCCCATTCGATAGTATCGTAGCCATCGCGCGCTTCGTCGACGAAACAGGTGAAGACGCCGTCGGAGGCGAAGCGGCCGCGGCAATCCACGATCAGTACATTATAACCGCGTTGCGCCGCTCTGATCGCGTCTAGCATGTTGTAAGAAATTTGTGGAAATTTCTTGTCGTAAGGCGTGCGGGTGAGCAAGACCGGCAGGTTGTCGGGGCTATCAGGACGAAACAGGTCGCCGCGCAGCACGCATCCGTCGCGCATCGGGATTTCAAGATCCTTCTCGATAATTACTTTCGCGCCCATTGGCCCAGCCTCTCCGTCTGATGGTGGACACGGGTTAGTTCGTGCGACATAGGCTAAACTCTATACCACCGGATTCATCGCTTATGTACCGCGATGATAACCAAACCTGTGAGAACGAGGCCCCCCAGTTGCACTGGTGCGCTGGCCGCCGCAGGCCGCTGGCGGAGATGCGCCTACCCGCCTAAGATAGCGCGTACGTCAGTAAATCGGCATCGCCGGAAAAAGTAAGAGGCCAGATGGCGACAGAACGTCAACGAGAAATCAAGCGTCGGCGCAAGCGCCGTGAAAAACGGCTTAAAGCTCGAATGCGCGCAGCGCGCTCCAGCAAAAGGAAACGCGCATAACCGCAGAGTCTCCGAAGAGCGGCTCTCGCGCCAGCTTTGCAATTGCGTCTGACGAGGTAAGGAAAGCCTGTCGGGCCGTCACCGCCCGGAGATGGAAACACAGACCATGCCATTCGAGACACTGCTTTATGACGTCGCGGACGAGGTCGCGACGATTACTTTGAATCGTCCGGCCAAGTTAAATGCATACACCCCACAAATGGGCCACGAAATTGTCGAAGCGATGCGGCTGGCCGACGCCGATCCGAGTGCTCGCGCGGTCATTTTGACCGGAGCCGGTCGCGCCTTTTGCGCAGGCGCTGACATCAGCACCTTCGACCGCAACATCCGGACCCGCGAGGCCGGCGGCCAACCCCATTCGTCAGCCGGCCGCGAGGCGATGGCCGATTATCCGCATCTGATGCGCACCATGAGTAAGCCCTCGATTGTGGCAATTAACGGCTTCGCCCTAGGGGTCGGCGCAACGATGACGCTGCCGTGCGATATCAGGATTATGGCGGAGGGCGCGAGGATGGGCTTCATCTTCCCCCGCGTTGGCCTGATGACGGAGCTGGGCTCATCGTTTTTTCTGCCGCGCCTGGTAGGTGTCGCCCGGGCCACCGAAATGCTGCTGACGGGACGTCACTACCCCGCTCAGGAATGCCTAGCAATGGGTGTGGTAACCCACGTTGTTGCTGCAGAGACTTTGATAAGCCGGGCGCGCGAAATCGCCGGTGAAATAATCCAGGGTTCGCCAACTTCGCTCGCGCTTACGCGCCGTGCAATACACAACGGGATAATGGGAACGCTGGAGAATGCCCTCGAATTCGAAGCTTTTGCGCTGGAGCAGTGCTACACTAGTCCCGAACACAAGGAATATGTGTCGGCTTTTATCGAGAAGCGTAACCCAAAGGCTCGGTGAATTCGCGACTGCGCGGATCGGGCATCAATTCGCATCGCAGGAAGCAGTTAAGTTGTCATTGGCCGCCGCGAGAACAACTTCTGCTGGATCGGCAAAAAATGGTTAAGTGAGTGGCGACGTGGTGACGGCGAGGTATACGTCGCTGTTTTCAGTCTGAGTTGGCGCCACTCTGCTAATATTGTAACGATTGGAACAATATTTTCTTGCTGGCTTCGGCGGCATGAAGTTACCCTTGAGTCGGTCTCATTGGTCCAGTCGTTGTGGCGACCCCAGCGGCGCGATGAATCTTCATGAATCGACCTCGATCAGCGGCACCGGGCCATCAGCGGGGATCACAACAGCTTCAGCCCTTGAGGGTTTATGAACGGATCCAATGAAGCTTTGGCGGTAATGCCTCCCTATAACGCCAAGCGCATGGCCACGACGCGAAGCCAGCGGCTGATTGTAATGTCGAACCGTGCCCCCGTTCGCATCGTGCGTGAAGCGCGCGGGGAACGCCTGGAGCCGACCGTAGGCGGCGTCGGCACGACCTTCCTGCGGCTACTGGAACGAAACGGCGGACTTTGGATCGCGTGGTCGGGCGGACAAAGGAGCCCCGCTCCGAAATTAATGCCACCAGGCGACCCACGCTTTAAAATCGTATTCGTGCCACTCGGCGAACAGGATATTTCTGACTATTACCATGGCATGTGCAATCGCGGACTATGGCCGTTGATGCACTTCATGACGCCCAAGTGCCATTTCTCGACGCAGCAATGGAGCCGCTACCTGCGGGTTAATCAGGCCTTCGCGCGGATTGCGTGTGACGAAGCGGAAGCGGGTGACCTGTTATGGGTGCAGGACTTCCACCTGGCGCTGGTTCCGCACCTGGTGCGCCAACGTCGTCCCGACCTGCCAATCGGAATTTTCTGGCATGTGCCCTTTCCACCGGAGCAGTTGATGCGAATTCTGCCCTGGCGCGAGGAATTTCTTTACGGGATGCTGGGTGCCGATGTAATCGGTTTCCATACGCAATCCTATGCCACGCATTTCCTGAACTGCTGCCATCGCATCTTGCACCTCGACGTTTGTCACGAGCGCGGCGAGGTCAGCGTCGGCGGCCGGCAGGTGCATGCGGCGCCGTTTCCGCTCGGCATCCCGGCGGACTTCTTTTCGAACTTGGCGGCGTCGCCCCGCGTCGCTGGACGCGCCCAGCGCATCCGGCGGAGCCTGGGCACGCAGATTATGGTGCTAGGAGTGGACCGGCTCGATTACACCAAGGGAATTCTCGAACGCCTGCTAGGCTTCGAGCGTTTCCTTGAGCGAAATCCCGCGTGGCATCGGCGGGTGACCCTGGTCTTAATTGCGGTACCGTCGCGCACTAAAGTGAGCGACTACGCCAATCTCAAGCGTGAGCTCGACGAGTTGGTCGGACACGTCGTCGGCCGCTTTTCCTCGGAAGGCTGGGTCCCGCTGCGCTATCTGTACACTCAGTTCGGAGCGGAGGAATTGGTCGCATACTACCGCGCAGCTGATGTCGCGCTGCTGACACCGCTGCGCGACGGAATGAACCTGGTGGCCAAGGAATTCGTTGCTTCGCGTATAGGAGACGATGGAGTGCTCATTCTGAGCGAATTCGCGGGCGCGGCCGAGGAGTTGACTGAAGCGCTGCAGGTGAATCCGTATAATGCCGACGAAATAGCCGAACGGCTGCGGCAGGCGGTGGAAATGGCTCCGGCGGAGAAATCAATGCGGATGCGTACGATGCGCGGCAAGGTCCAAGCGAATAACCTCGAGCGTTGGTCCGAGAGCTTTCTCGCCGAGTTGATTCCGGAGGCAGGATTTGCCGCAGGTGCTACGGAAGCCGTTCGGGCCTGAGCCAGGACCATCGCCGCTGCCCGAAAATCTGCTCCCCGACCTGGTGCAGCGTAAGCCAATTCTGCTCTGCCTCGATTACGACGGCACAATTTCCGAGATTGCGAGAGAACCGCAGCTGGCGCGGCCGGTCAGCGGTGCGGTCGAGACGCTGCGAACGCTCGCCGCCCATCGCGGGCGCGTCACAACTGCGCTGATAAGCGGCCGAACGCTTAGCGATTTGCGTTCGATGCTGTCGCTACCGCCGGGGATAGCATTGGCTGGTGTCCACGGTCTGCAACTGCTCGATACGACCGGCAAGACCGAAGTCGCACCTGGAATAGAGGAATGTCGCGCGGACCTGCAAAGTGCGCGTTTATGGCTCGAGCGCAATCTGCCTGCCAACTCCGGCTTCATCGTTGAAAATAAGGGGATCGCTCTGGCTTTGCACTATCGCCAGGCAGCTCTACCAATTGCTCATTATGTGCGCGACTCCTTCGAACAGTTCATCACGGAACGTACAACCTCGCTGCAGCCGCGGCACGGCAAGATGGTGCTCGAGGCGCTCCCCAGAATAGCCACTAAGGCGGCCGCCGTACGCATGCTGTGGCATCGGGTCGGACGCGAATTCAAGCCGGTCTACTTCGGCGACGATCTAACCGACGAGGATGCGTTTCGCGAATTGGCGGCGCACGGAATTCCGGTGCTGGTCGGAGAGTCGCGCCCGACCGCGGCCCGCTATCGAGTCGGTGGACCCGCCGACGTGGTGGGTGTGCTCAGAGCGCTAGCCGCGGCACTCGAAGCGCGAACCAAGCGAAGCGCAGCAGGACTGGGTTAAGGAATCGCCGACGCGCACTTCAATTGACCCGGCGGACGCAGCGCGGCCCGAGCGTCGTTTGGCTCGCGAAGGACTATCGAGACCCTCATCCGATGTCTTCAACCACAGACACTGGCGAAATCTTCGAAACGATGATCCCCGCCCGGCTCGACCGGTTGCCGTGGAGCCGCTTCCACTGGTTGCTGGTGGTCGGGCTCGGCATTACCTGGGTCCTCGACGGGCTTGAAGTCACGCTGATGGGCGCCATCAGCGCTGTCTTGCAACGGGGCGACGTTCTTGGTTTCAGCGCGGCCGAGGTCGGCTCGATCAGTTCAGCCTATCTCACGGGCGCTGTGGTCGGGGGTCTGATCTTCGGGCATCTGACCGATCGCTTCGGGCGCCGTACTTTTTTCTTTGTCAGTCTCTCAACTTACCTGATTGGGGTTGCGCTCACCGCGGTTTCGTGGAATCTCGCAAGCTTCGCCACTTTTCGCTTTCTGACGGGCGCCGGGATCGGCGGTGAATACTCGGCCGTGAACTCGGCGATCGATGAACTAATACCCGCGCGTTTTCGCGGGCGTATCGATTTGATGATCAATGGCAGTTTTTGGCTGGGCGCGCTCGCTGGTGCGGCGTCGACCGCCCTAATTCTTGATCCGAAAATATTCGCAGTTAACGTTGGATGGCGTCTTGGCTTCGGTGCCGGGGCGGTCATCGGGCTGGTGATTCTCTATCTTCGCCGCTTTATTCCCGAGAGTCCGCGCTGGCTCTTCACCCACGGGCGGCGCGATGAGGCGGAGACGATTGTACGTGAATTCGAAGAAGAGCTTGGCGCCAGTGACCCTCTCACCGATTCCCGTCTAGGCGAGCCGCTGAGGATTAGAGTGCGCCACCGCTTCGGCCTGGAGGTGATCCTGCGGCCGCTGCTGGCGGAATACCGCAAGCGCAGCATATTGGGGCTGACCTTGATGGCGGCGCAGGCGTTTCTCTACAACGCCATCTTCTTCACGTATGCATTGGTGCTGAATCGCTATTACAAGGTTCCGGCCGGTCTCACTGGACTTTATCTGATGCCGTTTGCATTAGCGAATTTCCTGGGTCCGATGAGCCTGGGTCATTTCTTCGACACAGTCGGCCGGCGCCCGATGATCGCCGCTACGTTCGCGATCGCCGCCTTGACTCTGATCGTGACCGGCTACCTCTTTCAACGTGGTGCGCTGAGTGCAGCCACGCAGACCGTACTATGGTCGTTGATGTTTTTTTTCGCGTCATCAGCAGCGAGTTCAGCCTACCTGACCGTGAGCGAGATCTTTCCCCTCGAGATTCGCGCCATCGCAATCGCGATTTTCTATTCGATGGGGACCGCGGTCGGGGGAATTGTGGCGCCGTGGTTTTTCGGTTTCCTGATCGATACCGGTTCGCGCGGCGCGCTCTATCTAGGTTATCTGATTGCTGCCGGGCTGATGCTCATCGCCGCCGGGGTCGAACTGTGGTTCGGCATCGCCGCCGAACGGATGAGCCTGGAACATATCGCAAGACCCCTATCGGCGGCGGGCTAAGCCGCAATTCGCAGTTCGGTTGAATAGATAGACTGTAAAGACGAAGGCTCGTGTCGATAAGGGTTATTCGAGTGCAGCCCTTGCGCGGGTGTTTCGTCGCTTGCCAGACTAGTGGCGGCTCAAGCTGTGAGGAACAGTCATAATGTTGCAAGATAAGCTTTTTCCGGTAACCGTGGTCGGTTCATGGACGCGTCCCGAATGGCTGGTGCAGGCGTTGCGCCGACGCCAGGCGGGCGACATCTCCGCCCAGGATTTCAACCGTATTGCTGACGACGCAGTGCTGGCGGCGATCAAATATCAGGAAGACGCCGGGGTCGATATCATCAGCGACGGCGAGATGCGCCGTGACAACTTCTATTCATTCGTGGTCGACAAGTTGTCCGGGATGCGGCTAATGAAGTTGAGCGAACTGCTCGACTATATGAAAGATCGCGCAGGCTTCGAAGAAATCCTCCGTGCGCTGGACGTTCCGGCCTTCGCCATCAAGAGTCCGATTGCGGTCGATAAAGTCCGCGAGGGCGAGGCGGGAATCGCGGTCGAAGAAGCCAAGTTCCTCAAGGCTCATACCACCCGTCAGACCAAGGTGCCGATTCCAGGGCCGTATCTGCTCACGCGCTCGAGTTGGTTCGAGGGCCTGTCCGAGAAGACCTATCCCACCCGAGAAGACCTCGCCCGCGATGTCGTGCGGATTCTCAGGCGTGAATGTGAGGCGCTCAAACGTGCCGGGGTCGATTTCATCCAACTTGACGAGCCCTCCATCTCGCAGGTGGTCTATGGCGACGAGGCCGAACAGACTTTCATGTGCGCCGCGCTCGGCTCGCGCTCTGACCCGGCCGACGAGCTTGAATTCGCCGTGCGGCTGGTCAACGAGACCGTCGACGGAATCGACGGCGTCAAGTTCGGCGTCCATGTCTGCCGCGGTAACTGGAGCCGCAAGGAAGACGTGCTCCTGTCCGGTAATTACGGCCCGTTGCTCCCATGGCTGATGCGGATGAACGTCAACCAACTCGTACTCGAAATGGCGACGCCACGGGCGGGGGAAGTCGACGTATTCAGGGAATACCGCAACGAGAAGGAACTCGGCTTGGGCGTGGTCAATCCGCGCACCGACGAGGTGGAGAGTCCGGCGCAGATTGTTCAGCGGGTCAGGGAAGTGCTCAAATACTTCGACCCTGAGAAAATCTATCTCAACCCCGACTGCGGCTTTGGGACGTTTGCCGAACGCTGTGTAAACAATGCCGAGACCGCCTACCGTAAGTTGCAAGCGATCGCGAAGGCGGCAGAGACTTTACGGCGCGAGTACGCTTGAGGAGCAGAAGATAAAAGAGAGCGGAAGCAGCGCCTCAGACGTTCACTCTCAGTTGGTAGTTTGAGCGATCATCGAGCGCACACACCCGAGGATACCCCCATGGCAGAAGAAAAGGTTCTCAACGGACTGCGGGTCGAGAAGATCAATTCGATCATGAATTCGATGCGTGACGACAAGGAATTTCTCGGTGCGGTCACCGGACCCTGGAAATCGCGTGTGGTATGGCAAGGTGGCTTTAAGGCCAAGGCCTACATGCGTAAGCATGCCGTTGAATTAGATGAACCCGAGGGACTCGACGCAGCCGATTCCGCGGCCAGCGCCCATGAGCAGTTGTTGTCGGCAGTCGGGAGCTGTCTCACGGTCGGCTATGTCCTCAACGCGACCAGGCGCGGGGTCAGGATCCATGACCTTGAAATTGCGCTGGAAGGCAACTTCGAAAACATCCTGAAATGGGCGGGTCACAGCCAGTCGGGTAATCCCGGTTACCCCTCGATCAAGGCCAAATGCTTTGTGCGAGCCGACGCCGACGAAAAGGTCCTGCGCGAGATCTGGCAGGCGGCCGTGGATGGCTCGCCGGTGACGCAGACCGTAGCGCGGCCGACACAGATAATCACGGAATTCGAGAAGGTGTGACCACCGGCATCGCTGTCAGCGCTGATGATGATGACGAAGCTCGTCTCCATGGATTGGGTTGCGAAGCGCCTCGAGCAACACGAGTTCATTCTGGTCGATGCACGTCGTCCGATGAAATATCTCTCGGGTCACCTGCCTGGCGCGATCAACCTTCCGGCGTACAGAGCCTTCGGTGCTGACGGACGGCTGCTCGGGCCTGAATTGCTGGCCGGCATGATCGGGAACGCGGGTCTTGGCAACGACTCGGGCGCAGTCATCTATGATTCGCCCGAGGGGCAGAACGCCGCAATGCTGGCTTGGATTCTAGAATTTCTCGGCCACGCAGACATCGGTGTACTACAGGATTTTTTCGAGGCATGGAAAGCGAGCGGCCGTGAGGTTTTGTACAGGCCAGTGGTGCGACCGCAGAAAACTTTCACGAGCCGATTGAATCCTGCCGTGCGCGCAACCCTAGACGATATTCTGGATGCGCCCGACCTCAAGTTCGTCGATTTTCGCAGCCGCGAAGAATACATAGGTACGACGACTATCGGCGAGGACAAGGCGGGCCATATTCCGGGCGCGGTAAATATCACCTGGCGTGACTTGGGATGCCCCCCCGAACGCATGCTTAAGCCTGTTGAAGATCTGGCGCAGATAGCGGCGGTTGCCGGCGTCAGCCGCGGCGATAAAGTCGTCGCTTACTGTCGCAGCGGCCCCCGTGCGGCCCTCGGCTATTTGGCGCTGAGCCAATTGGGTCTCCGCGTGCGCTTGTTCGACGGCTCGTTCGCACAATGGTCGCAAGCCGGCCTGCCAGCAGAAAAATGAGGTCTCCGCTCGGCGAGGCGGCTCGTGTTCAACACCGCGTTGACAAGGTTGGGATATAGCCGGAAAATCAAACCATAATGGCGCGGATTACTGTCGAAGATTGCCTCGAAGTCATTCCGAATCGTTTCGAACTGGTTTTGGGTGCTGCGCGTCGCGCCAAGCAACTTCTCAAGGGCGCGCGTCCTTTGGTCGAGTCCGATAACAAGGAAGTCGTCACGGCCTTGCGCGAGATTGCGGCCGCCAAAGTTACACTGGTTGAGCCGGAAGAGGATTGATCGGGTGCGGCGGTGTTCACGGTGAACACCGGTTTCTGAATGCTCCCGCCCGCGGCAGGAAGGTTCGCGGTTTGCGCTCCCTATCGGTTGAGGGCTAATGGTCCTGATAGAAGGAAGTAGCCCTGCGCAGGTGCACCGTCTAGTCTCATCGAAGCGGCTTTAGGCCGTGCAATCATTGATTCAGTGCCTCGCAAGTCTGGCCACATCCGGCAGAAAAAGCACCCCAAAACGGGCGCTAAGCCTTTACGCCCCACCGGACAAGCTCCGGGGCTGCCCGAAAACGAGCCAATCGAAGCCGAGATTGTCGCCGACCGTGAGCTACCGGCAGCGGAAAGCGCTGTCGAGTTGGAGCCGGCCTCCAGCCCGCTTGAGCGGGACGACGATTTCACTACAGCCGTAACAGAAAGTAGACTGCCCAATCTTGACGGGGGCGAGCAGGCAAGTGACGAAACGTCCTCGGGCGGGCAGCTTGTTCCCTTCGATCCGCTCAGCCGTTATCTGGCAGAGTTGCGCCGGTTCCCGGTCCTCAGCCGTGAGCAAGAAAGCGCAATTGCCCGGCGTTATCACAAGTACCGCAATCCCGAAGACGCATATCGGCTGGTCACGGCGAACCTGCGCCTGGTGGTCAAGATCGCCAACGAGTTTGCACGCGCCTCGCGCCATCTGCTCGACCTTATACAGGAAGGCAACGTTGGGTTGATGGAAGCGGTCAAGAACTTCGATCCCTATCGCGGCATTCGCTTTCCGTCCTATGCGGTCTGGTGGGTGCGGGCTTATATCTACCGTTACCTGATCAACAATTGGCGGTTGGTTAAAATCGGCACGACCCAGGCCCAGCGCAAGCTCTTCTTCAACCTTCGCAAAGAGAGTGAGCGGCTCGAAGCCGAAGGGTTCACGCCGCAACCGAAATTATTAGCCCAGCGGATGGGGGTGAAGGAAACCGAAGTGCGCGAGATGCAGGAGCGGATGGCGCAAAGCGAGGTGTCGCTCGATGCTCCGGCTGGTCCTGAGGACGACACCCGGTTGGGCGACGCCATCCCAGATACGGAGTGGAATCCTGAAGAGACGACGGCTCGCGAAGAATGGCGGAATTTTGCGCACGACAAAGTTGAACAATTCGCTGCCACGCTGAAGGACAAGGAGCTTGAGATTTTCCGCACTCGTCTGCTCGGCGAGGATCCCCCGACCTTGCAGGAAGTCGGCGCCCGTTTCGGCATCAGTCGCGAACGCGTGCGCCAAATCGAATCACGACTGAAGCGCCGTTTGAAGGAATTCCTTAAGGACCAGGCCGCTGATATCGAACAGGCCAGGAGTTAGTTCTCTCAACACCTGACCGCAGCTGACCCGGCAGTTGAGCACTGGGTTTCGGGCCTCTGCTACTATAAAATCTCGAAAATGGAGATTGCCGCGATGGAGGAGCGCGATTGCGGGATGGTGGTGGTTGGAAACGAAATCCTCTCCGGCAAGGTGCACGACACTAATTCCCATTTCGCGGCGCGTGAACTGCGAAAAATCGGTGTGGCCCTTAGGCGCATCACGGTAGTTCCCGACGAACTGCAACCGATCGCAGACGAGGTTAGTCACTGCGCACGCAACTTCGAATTCGTCATCACTTCGGGCGGAGTCGGTCCCACTCATGACGACATCACGATAGAGGCGGTCGCACTCGCGTTCGGCCGGAGAATCGTGATTCATCCCGAACTGGAGCGCACGATTCGTCTGCACTTCAGCGAACGACTGGCGACCGGGATGAAGATGGCGGAAGTACCGGAGGGCGCGGTTTTGAATGTCGCCGGCGATGCGCGCTTCCCCACGGTGCAGCTGGAAAATGTCTACGTTCTGCCAGGTATTCCTCAAATCTTCGAGGCCAAGCTGTTGGCCTTGCTCGGCCGCTTTGCCACCGACCCCTATTATATACGGACCATTTACACCAGCGCGGGTGAAGCCACTATCGCCGAATATCTCAATGCTTGCCTCCAGAGTTATCCGGCTCTGCTGCTCGGCTCTTATCCGCGGATTGGCAATCCCGAATATCGTGTCAAGCTGACGCTTGAATCAAAAGATCGCGAGTATGTTGCGCGTGCTTTCGATCATTTGATTGGACTATTGCCACGCGAGATCGTAGTCAAAGTCGAGTGAGATCACCTTTTCGGAGGGAAGCAACAAATCTGGAGGTACGCGTCGATAGCCGGCGCAATTTGGTGGAGGATGGAGGAAGAAGGATGAGGACGATCGGAACGAAAAATTGGATTCTGCGGATTCTTACGGTGGCGGTGGTGGCGTGTTTGGCAATCAGCGCCGGGGCGCAGGACACTGGCGGTTCAGCGTCAGGGGCGTCATCGCCCGGTGAACCACAAGTTACACAGCCGTCGCAAGGGGGCGTCAATTGGAAAGGCGTCGGCATTGGGGCCGGCACCGTCGTAACCAACCTGGCCTACATTCCTGCCAAGCTCGCCTATGGAATCCTGGGTGGCATCGGAGGCGGGCTGGGTTATGCTCTGACGGGCGGCAACAAGCAGGTAGCTGACAGCATCTGGCGGAGTTCGCTGGGTGGCGATTACGTACTGACTCCTGACATGATGACTGGCAAGCAACCCATCTACTTCAGCGGCCCCAGTGAAACTGGACCGAGCTCTGCACCGTCAAACGGTATACCAGCCGCGCCCAGCGCGTCCTTGTCCTCGCCCAAGACAGGGACTGACACCGCGCCCACAACTCGTCCAATTGATAACGGAGCAGGTCCTGTCGGCGCCACCAATGGCCCGCGGCCGACTCCCTATGCTGGGGTCGACAATCCCGGTGGCGGGTATGGGGCCTATAATCCGCCCCCGACCCTAAAGGGGTCGGCGCGACCGGATACGAGCGTCGAGTGATACAAGGCTGATTCCACGACGGCAAGACGCGACAAATAATTTATGGTCTGCGCCGCCGAGAAAGCGATCGGCTGCGCTGAAACGACGGCCTGATAGGCTTGACCGGCTGGTGAAAAAATGAAGAAGGCGCGTTTCCTGTGGAAATCCACCTGAACCACATGCCGTAACGCAAGAGGTTTCTTGCGTAACGAACTGGCAGTTGAACTGGACGAGCGCGATTATGCCAAGCAGCCGCTCAGTGAGACCGAACTGAAGGACCTGTTCCAAGCAATCGACCCGCGCGACTACATTAATCCGAAGAGTCCGGCCTTTAAGGCGATGAACCTCAAGGGCAAGACGATAACGCCCGAGCAGGCGATTAAGCTGATGGCGCAGGAGCCGAATCTGATTAAGCGGCCATTGACCATCGCTGGACGCAAAGTAATCGCCGGCTTTGACCGCGACCAACTCCGCAAACAGTTCGGTTGACGGTTTCGAGAGGGCCGCAGGCTTTTGGCGAATTACTGCACCGAGATGGGAATGCGCAGGTCGAATTGCGAATCAATCGCGACGCCGGATTTCATCGCCGGGAAGAACCGCCACTGGCTTAGCGTTTCGAGCAATAGCTCATTGAGTTGAGGGCTTTCGGTCGGCGTGATTAAGCTGACCTGCACTTGACCATCGTACGTGACCTTGAACCTGGCGACTGCTACGGTCTGGAAAGCCTCAACGCGCAGACTGTCAGGGATAACAGGTTTCGGCGCATATATTGCCCGCGCGCCCCCGCTATCACTGCCAATTCCGGTGCCGCTTGCTGTATCCCGCCCGGCTCCCGCACTCGCCGCTTCGGTGGTTGCTGATGGAGGCCCGTTCGGCGGAGATACCTCGGCTGGTTCTTTTGCGGTTCCTGAAGAAGAGGGCGGGAGTAGCGGCGCAGCGGGTGCTTTTAGCTTAGCTGGATGCACTTTCACTGACGGCAAGGCCGCTCTTCTGATTTTGACGCGAAGCTTGGGCTTAGGTGCTTCAACTCTGGATTTCGGAGGCGCGGTGACCGGATGTCGAGTCTCCTTACCGCCTTGCAGACCGGCAGTTGGCGGCAATTCCACAATTCGCACTTCTGCCGGCGCCAACTCCGGCGGCGAAGGCGCGGTTCTTTCCAGCAAAAGCGCAAATAGCGTCAGCAATGCAGCCCATAGAATCAGCGATGCCGGGATGACCCAGGCTAATCGGAGCCGTGGATCATCGATGTGATACGAAGTCATTTGCGCCGTCGAACTCATTCGCGCTTAACTGCGATCAGGAAATGGTTGACTCCTGCCCGCCGAGCCTGCAGCATCGCCTCGACGACGATTCCCTCTGGGGCCGCATTGTCCGCGTTGACCACAACTCCAGGATCGTGTCCGGTCAGCATTGACTTAAGCGCGAACGCCATGGTCGACAAGGTGGCCGGTGTCTTGTCAAGAAAAATCTTGCTGTCCTTTGTAATGGTCAAAGTCACCGGTTCCTTGTGCTCCAGATTGGGCGCATCGCCTTGAGGCAGATTGACCGTGATGGAGTTTAGGCTCTGCATCGACAGCGACGCGAGCATGAAAGTCACCAGCAGGAAGAACATCACATCAATCATCGGAATAATCTCAATGCGGCCGCGCCGATAGGCTCGCCCTCGGCTAAGTTTCATCTTATCTCGTCCCTCCAGCGGCGGCGGTGATTCGCCCCGGGCTTTCGGCCACCGTGGTTTGATCCAGCCGGATATGGTCCACGAGGCGCGAGCCGAGCCGCTCCATCTGATCGATCGCATGCGATTGCATTCGGGCAAAGAAGTTGAAGCCAAACAAGGCAAGGATGGCGATCAGCAGCCCCAGGGCTGTCGCGATCAACGCTTGGGCGACACCGGCAGTGACCTGAGTGGGAGCGACCAGGCCTGAAGCTCCGATCACGTTGAACGCCTGCATCATGCCGGTAATAGTGCCCAGAAGTCCCATCAATGGAGCGCCTGTCACCACGGTTTCGAGTATCCAGAGTCCCCGGCTCAGGGTCTTTTCGACATTTCCGGCTTCGTCGCCGGCGCGTGATTCCACCCACCAGGCCGGCCGAGTCCGATTTGCGGCGATCACTCCGAGGAAGCGACGATAAGCATTGCCGGCCGACAGTTTCAGAAGCCCGGCTTCCAATTCGCTCCAGGAGAACTCGTAAGTCTCCACCAATTCCAGTAGATTTCGCGGCAGGCGCAGCATGCCGCGGTAAACCACGCCGCGGTCGACGATGATGATCAGAGCGAGTGCTCCCAGCAAGAGCAGCGGATAGACCATCGCGCCGCCGAACTTCAGTGCCTCCCATGCTCCAGCTATTTCGTGCATATTACAAAATCCTCACCTTGGTCCTGCGTTGGCCCGAGGAAAGACGCTCGGCAGCGTCCGTCATTATTGCGTCAGCGCACTCGGTTTGGACCACGGGAAAAACCATTTCAGGCCACCTTCAAGGGCGCGGCGCGGACCGTACTGCGGTGCGAACACACCGATGCCCGAGCCACTGCGAAGCTGATAGATCCAATCTCCCAGATTTACCGCTGCCACACGTCCCTCGACGCGGCCTATCTTTGGAAGCATCAATCTTTTCGCAACCCCTGCGTTAAACTGAATATAGAAGGGCTGATTGCCGGTGTTGGCGAATCCGGTGCGCAAGCCGCTACCGTAGAAGCCATCCACTGTGAACAAAAACCCGTCATAGTTGTAGGCAATGCCCCACGAGGCGCTGAAAGTTTGATCGTGATCAAGGAATACGTAGTGAGTTTTGATATAGGTCAACTCATCTGCCGCGAACAAGAATTGATCTGAGACGATGTTTATGCCTTGTGCTACAGAGTAGGCAAAGTTGGTATACGCAGTGAGGTCGTGTTGAGTCAGCGACGTAGTAAACTCGACGCCGTACTGACGACCTTTATCATAGTTAAAGGGAGTAAAGACCAAAGTCGGGCCGAACTGACCTTCATCGATCAGGTCGCGCGACTTTTTATAATAGCTATCGAGGTCCACTTTAAGCCCCAATGGAAGATTCTGTGTAATTCCCGCGTCAAAATAATGCGAACGCTCCGGTGCGATATTGGAGTTGGTCAGCACCGCCGGTTGGGCGGTTGTGCCAACAAATTTATAGACGCTCTCTCCTGACACAGACTCCAGCGGCGGCGGGGTAAAATAACGCGCGTAGGCAACGTGTAGAGCCGTTGTTGCGAAAAGTTGATAGACACCGGCGATGCGTGGACTAGCCTGATCGGAGCGGGTGAGACCGTCATAAAGATCGAAGCGAACACCATAATCTATGGTCAATTTGGAAATTGGTTTCCATTCATCCTGCAGGTAAAGCCCATAGAGCCATGCGGTTAAGGCGGTATCGTCGACAATCGCTTCGGGTTCGTCGCTCGTCTGCCCGTTTGGCCCACCAGGAAAGACCAACGCATGGTTGTCGAGCTCGGCTCGCTCGCCCTGGAAATAAAAGCCAGTGCGAATGGTGTGGGCGGCAGGCGCTCGATAGGCGAAATCGCCCTGAAGCCCGTTGGCCCAATCACTGCGGAAGACCCGTGAGGCTTCGCCATTATAGATCAAATCGCCATTCTGGTCCGGATGAAACGACAGAGTAGAATAGCGGCTGAACGCTGCAATTTGATAGTCGAGCTTTTTACCCAGCAGCCCCTGCAGCGCGAGAACACCGAAATAGTTCTGCTCGAGTTGAGTCTCGCGGATGTTAGCTGAGGGGAAATTAGGCACTCCAGCCGGATTGAGCGCTGGGCAGGTTGCCGAGGGAGAACTAGGCACTTCAGCCAGATTGAACGCGGGACATTGATCCGGGTTTGCCGGGATTTCGAAATTGGAGAGATTGAAGCCTCCGAGCATACTAATTCGCGTCACTGGATTCAAAAAATATGACAGGTAGCCAAAGTCGTTGCCGATGGTAGCGAAGTCGTGAATCGCTTCGGGGCCAGGCGTAGGAGGCTCCAGGCCGCGGTTATTCTGAAGATAGAAGCCGGTCGTATAGTAGCTGAGATTGCCCTTCGAACCGCCTAATTCGAAGCTCGGTTGTATGGTTCCGCGTTGCCCGCCGTACATATCGATGTTGCCGCCGCTCAAGCTTTCGCCACTTTTGGATTGGATCTGAACCACACCAGCAGTGTGATAACCGTATTGGGCGGGCAGCGCACCCTCCAACAACGATATGCTCTGTGCGAAGCGCGGGCTCAGGGTTTGTGAGAAACCGGTGGTCACGCCTTCGGGCAGCTCTATGCCGTTGATGCGATACTGAATCTCGGCATGCTCCCCTCGAATGTGAAGCGCGCCGTACGAATCCTGAGCGACCCCGGGTGCCTGCAATAACACGCTGCTCATCTGCGTATTCGCACCCTGGGGCAACTCCCGAATTGCTTTTTCGCTGAACCGGTACACGCTACTGCCGCTTTCAGGACTGAGTCCGTTGCGCGCTATCTCGAGGCGTTTTGCGACAACCTCCATACGGAGCGCCGCCTGCGCCTGCATCGCGACATCGACCGGTTTCGCGCCCCGGGCGGTGACCGTCACGATCGAGGTCGCAGTGCCGAAGCCTTGTTTAGTAGCGACTATCGCGTATGTTCCTGGCCGAATATTGGCAAATTCGAAGTGACCACTCCGAACGCTCGTCGTGCGCGCAAAGATACGCCCCTCTTGATTTTGAAGGACCAATTCGGCTCCATCCACCGGCCGCCCTAAGGTGTCGGTAATTGTTCCGCTTATCCGTCGCGACGCGGAGTCCGCCGCCCTAGCGTTCACGGGGTTGTTCAACAGAAGCTGAAGGGCGCAGAGCCCTACAGACAGCATAAACCTCCGGATCATAGGCTTTTCTCGCAATCCCCACGCGATCCGCCGCGACAACCGCGGAAACAGCACGCGCGCCGCTCGGACGCTCGAGTTGGATCAGACTGTTTCGACCTGAACCTTTAGGTGAAACTTGGACGGGGGACCTATGCCCAAGCAGGAGGCGACCTACCCGAAAGGTATGAATTGAACGCATAGAGCGGCCATGATTGCGCTGCGTAAAGGTCAATGTGGCCGGCAACGGTAGGCGAAAACGCAAAGACGGTGGCAGCAACAGCAGGTGAATACTGGTGGAACCCACAAAGCGCGCACAAGCCGTCGTCCAGACTCGCCGCGGCCGAGGCATAGACCGAGGTGCTTTGCCTCGGGTGGTAGTGCGCAGCCGCCAAGCACTGAGCAACCACCAAGATCGCGGCTAAACATGCTGCTCTGCCCCCCCGAGCGGGGCGGCATTTTTCCAATCGCACTTCCATTCTGCCTGGAAAACCGCTTCGCTTATGTCAGAGTGATGAAGTCTCTCGCCGTCGTCAAGCTCGCTCTGGCAAGGAATTAAGGGCTCCGCACTGCATCGAGTCGTTCGGCGATGAGCTTGTCGACTTCGAGTCTCAAGCGGCTCAACACCACGTCATATTTGAAGTTGCCGAGTTTGCGCTCCTTCTTTTTGAGATTGACCGTGGTCGGTCCGCACCATAGGCCCAGGTCGGCATCGTCGGTTTCGCCTGGACCGTTTACCCGGCACCCCATTACCGCGATCGTGATGTGGTGACTCGACGCAAAGGCGGTAATTTCCTTGACCTGCTGCGCCAATTCGACGAAGCGCTCATTCTCGACCCGAGAGCAGGACGGGCAGGAGATGATATTCAGGCCGGTACCGAAGTCTGGCACCGAGATGAATCGCCCTGCCTCAACGTCTTTGACAATCTGATGGCCGACTTCCACTTCCTCGTGTTTGCGCTCGTTGGGGAGAGTGAGAGATACACGAATCGTATCTCCGATCCGTTGCGACAGGAGTTTCTCAAAGGCAAGACGGGTCTTGATAATGCCGTCAGGTGGCAACCCTGCCTCGGTCACGCCGAGATGAATTGGTACATCGGGCCTGCGGCGGCTGAATTCACGATTCGCCTGTGTCACCTTGGCCGGGTCGGAGTCCTTGAGAGAAACGGCGAAGCGCTCGAAACCGAACTCGTCCATGAGCTCGCAGTGATAGACTGCTGACTCGACGAGCGCAGCCAACTGGTCGTTCGGATATTTCAGAATGAAGGCTGGGGCTATAGAACCGCAATTGACGCCGATCCTAATGGCTAGGTCGTGCTCACGTGCTATCTCCACCAGCCATTTCACTTTTTGCGCAATCGGCTTGGCCTTTTCGATATGGTGCAGATGACCGGGGTTGTAGCGAATCTTATCCACGAACGGAGCGACCTTGTCGGCAATGCGGTAATTTTCCTGCAAATCGATCGAGAGGGTGATTCCGCTGGTCTGTCGCCGAATTTCTTTGAGGGCCTCGACCTCTCTCTCATTGTCGAGGGCAATTCGAACCACTCCGGCCCCCGCTCGCGACAGTTGATGCGTTTGAACGACGGTCGCGTCGACATCTATCGTACGCGTTGCGCACATCGACTGGACCACGATCGGCGCATCACCACCAACCTCGAGGCTGCCAATTCGGATTTTACGGGTAGTGTGCCGAATTTTTTCCATCCTGACTTGCTCTTTGCCTGCGGCCGCTTCTGCGGGTTTCGAATGTCAGCTATGGGCTGGCGGCCGACTGGTCTGTTTGGGTGCCAAATCTTGCTGTGATCCGGCCTCGGCCTACCCGTGCGGCTAATATAGCAGAGCCGTCATGCCCGAATAAGGTGTTCTAAAGTTGCACCAAACGGAAAGCGTCCGCTTTGTGGGTATCGGGGAACTTCGTCGCGATCGATAATTAAGCCGCGTTTTGCCATAGTAGCGCATGCAAGAACGCAGTTAGATTCTGTTTCGCAAGTTTTGACCAATTCTTTATAGCTTGCCATAGATGCTTTATTATGCTCTTTATCGATCAGACACGTTTAGAGCGAGAATCTCACGTGCCGAATCTCGAACCTGAACCGATAGGGGGGGATCTAAAGAAATGGGGGCGATGCCACTATCAGAGGCCTCTGACACTCTATCCCAGATGGACATCATTCTGCCAGCCCAGTATTTCGCCGCGCTTGGCAGCGTCGGCTTGTCCAGCGAGCAGCGTTTAATGCTGGCGGTGCTGGTCGATGCGATTAACGTCCTACAGGGATGGCAGCGGGTCGGGAGTGCGCGTAAGCGCCGGGCCTTTGCCGAAGCGGCGCAATGGGTCAATACGACTGGCACTCACTACCCGTTTTCATTTGACAGTGTTTGTGACGCGCTGGAGATCGATCCGGAAGTGCTGCGTTCGCGGTTACGTGGCCTGACGATGGGCTTGGCAAGCTCAGCTCGCCATCCGATGGGACGATTACGCCTAAAAGAACTTAGCCGCACACAGCATATGAGTGCCAACCGGTTGCGGCGGAGAGATACACGGGGGCTGTCTTAGCGTTTTGTTAATCAGTGCTCGTCTGGCTCATACGATGACCAACTAAGCTCCCGACGCCGATGCTGGGTCGAGCTCTCCTAATGTAAGCAATCTCTGCTTTGCAGCAGCATCACGGCTTTGATCCTTCCGGGGCGGGTTCCGAAATGATCGAATTTGACTAAAGGTGGAGACAATTTCTATTATGGGAGAACTTGGAGATTCGGCCCGTGAGAATATTGGTTCCTCCGATCGTGCAACGCCGTGAAATAGACCGCCAACTCGCCTCATATTTTCAAAACCATCGTGATTCGACGTTTCGGCGGGCGATTTCAGATTTTTGTCACTTTTATGGAGTTAAGCGGCCGCGGATTCAATGGTTCGAATATATCGATTGGGGCCGAACTGCCGGGAGGACCTTCGAGGACGGCCGTATCCATCTGGTACATCCTGAAAACTGGAAGCGCTGCCGGGTGTACAATAGCGAGCGCATGTGGGTTCAGACTGTCTACCATGAACTCGGTCATTACGTGTTCTGGTCTGACGCCGAACGAAAAGCCGAGGCCTTTACTCTAAGCATGGTGCGCGGACTCAGGCGCTCTTTGCGGCATCGCAGACCTTCTTTGAATCTCCGGCAACGCTTCCTCAGAGCAAGTCTCAGCCGACGTTCGGCGCGAATTCGCGTGCGCCGCCGTCTATCACTATCTCGATTTCGCTATCACACACATCGAAGTGACGGACGGCGTAAAAGATGCGCATGACTCTATTCGGTCGAGAGATATGGCGCTAAAGGCCAATGTCGATAATCGCTGGTGGGTCGAGACCAGCATCAAGAAACCAAAACGAACGAAAGCTGAGAGCGATTTGCCGCAATTGCCCGTCGCGATGAGCTTCTACTCGGTGGCCAAGGACTACGAGCAGGAACGCGCCAAGGAAGACCTGACGGACAACAACTTGCGCATCGCCCGCAGCGCAAACCCCACTCGTGGTGATTGGGCTTACGTGCCGATGACCGAGGAGCACTATCCCGCGCCGTTAGTGAAGCGCGTGAAAGAAGAGTTCCGGTTGCCGCATGATGCGCGCGGTGTCGTACTCGACCACGGGCGTTTGCTCAGGCTGCTGATTTGTGGACCGCAGCTCGAAGATTGGATGGTTGACGTCACTCTAGCTGACGAACCGTCAGTCGATGTCTATGTCTGGGGCACAATGTATCGCGAACGGCTGTTCAAACGAGCCGAGGAAGCACTGAGGATGGCGCGCAAATGGGCCGCCAACCTGCTGCAGCATCCACCTCAGCGCGACGACCTCTTTCGCGGTGCTTTATTATAGCTGAGGGCGATCGCGCGCCTGCTTGACACTCGGTTGGTCAGTTCCAGGCGTTGGCGAGGTCCAATGAGTTGCGAAGGGTACTACCAGGACCAATAGGTGCGCTTGGCGGCATGAGCCCTGCTCGTCCGATCATCTCGTCCCGAAGGTCCGCCCGACGCTGTACGTGACCACCGCGGCAACTACGCCAATCACCATGCTTTCGAGGCCGCTGCGCCACCATGGCCGCGCAGTCAGCACGGTCTTGGCCGCGCCCACCACAAACAGCGCGATAATCGTGGCGAGTGCCGAAAACAATATTCCGACTGCTGGCCCGACAGTTAGGTAAGGCAATAGCGGCACGGCCGCACCAACCAGGTAAGCCACGCCAACCGTCAACGCCGAGCGCACCGGCGGCTCCATCACTTCGGCACCGAAACCCAGTTCCTCCCTCATCATCACGCCGCGCCATCGAGTCGGGTCGGCAGTTATGTGTGAGACGATTTGGTCGAGCAACGGTCCGTGGAAGCCCTTGTCGCGGTAGATACTGCGAATTTCGTCACGTTCGCGCTCAGGCCACTTTCTGATTTCGTCGCGCTCGCGCTGTTCTTCACTCCGATAGAACTCCCGATGCGCGCGGGCAGAGGCGAAGGCTGCTAGTCCCATCGACACGGCCCCTCCCAGCATCTCCGCCAATCCCGCCATGACAACGATTTTGTTTGAGCTAAAGGCGCCGGCTACGCCTGAGGTGACCGCAAAGGCCGCTACCAGCCCGTCGTTGATCCCAAGCATCGCGTCGCGGAGGCTGGTGCCGCCGCCAATAGCATGAATGCGCTCCGTATGATGAGTATATTCGTGCCTCGGTGCCTGAAGTGCCATGGATATTTCCCGGGACTATTCTTTTCCGATAAGCGATTGGGGAAAAGAGACAGCTGCTCGATTCGGGGGAGCATCAGGAATCTGCTCGCTTTCCGATCTGCACGACGGCGGTATGACAATTGCCGTCGAACGCTGGCGGCGGCGTTTGCGGCGCTCGATTCGCTCACGTATCCGGTGCAAGCGCCAAACCAATGCCCGCGCTTCGGCGCGGCTTGGTTTGCCGCCCAGATAGTAGTAGAAGAAGCGGAGCCGGTGAGCGCGTGAGACGAAACGGCCGATGCTGCGATCGAGATGAATCAGGTTGAGTAGCCTGATGCGCCGCGGAACCAAAGGCAGTCGGCGGAAATCTTCGAGGTCGGTAAAATAGATTTTCAGGCCGCTGCACTGGGCTTCCAGCATCAGGTTGGTTTCCTGTAAATCGCGTGTGTAGCAGCCCGCATCATGTAAGCTGCGAATCGTTTGGGCCACTCGCTCCGAAAGCCGTTGTCGCCAGCGAAAATCCCGGCCGTCGGCAAAAGCGAAACGGCTCAGAATCTTCGGGCGATGAAGGTACTCGACGATAACGTAGCTGGCTCGCACCGAGCCGCCCTCGCATTGCTCATAAGCCGCAATCAAGCTTGGATGGGAAAACCCGGCGCGGCGCAAGATTTCCGCGCCGCCGATAGTCTTTCGTGCACGCGAGCCGCAAAACCGAGCGATGACACCCCTTGCCCATGAGCCATTGGTGACGCGTTTGACGAAGACTTCGATGCCATTAACCTGCGCGATGCCCGCCAGAGTCCGTGGGGTCTTTTTCAAGACTCGGAATTCCGCTTTGCTGAGCAATTCATCCAACCGTCCGCCTGCGACCGTCCAATCTGGCGAAATTGAATACAAGGCACGACTGGCCATTTGCCGGTAGCCTTAAAAAAACAACGGCTGAGCGACTCAGCGGTTGAACTGCTTGCAGAGCTTGCTCCAGGCGGCGTCGTCAAAGGCAGCCTTGTACGGCACGTAAAAGGCGACACGGTCGAGCAGGCCGTCAAAACGCTCTTGCATCTTTTCCGCGATGTTGTCGTAGGTGCCGCTGACTGCGTATACCTCGAGCATTTCATCGGTGATTAGCTGCGGCATTGACTCCCAATTCCCCTTGGCTGCGCGCTCGTTGAGTTTGTAAGCGATATCGCCCCATCCGTGCGTATCGAGCACCACCTTGTATGTGCGCGTCGATGCGTAGAACGCGATCTGCTGACGCACACCGGCTCTAGCCCGTTCGATTTCCTCCTGATTGCGCCCTAGGATTACGAAGGCAGTCGTAAAGATTGTGAAGTCCCGGCGTGTGCGGCCGGATTTGGTGAGCCCCTCCTCTAAATGAGGAATCAGGAATTCGCGGAGGTATTTGGCTGAGGTGAAAGGATGCGCGTGGAGCCCGTCACAGTGCTCGCCGGCAAGCCGCAGGACGTGCTCATTGACACCCGCAACGTAAATCGGAATCGGATGATTATGGGGCCGCGGCGCGAAGAACGGGGTCATGAGAGAAAAGTTATAGTACTTCCCCTGAAATGCGAGCTTCTTGCCCCCTTCCGCCCAGCATTTGAAGATCGCCTTCAGCGCGAGGACATATTCGCGCAACTTCGGCACCGGTGCTTCCCATTTTACCCCATAGCGCCGCTCGATATGGCCTTTGACCTGTGTCCCAAGCCCCAGAATGAAACGTCCTTGCGACAGGGCGGCCAAGTCCCACGCCGTGTACGCCATCGCCATTGGACTCCGTGGAAACGCGATCGCGACCGAGGGCCCAAGCTTGATTCGCCGCGTATGCTCTGCGGCTAGCGCCAGAGGCAGGAAAGCATCATTACCAGCTTCCATCGACCAAAGCGCGTCGAAGCCGAGTTCTTCGGCCCGTTTGGCCTCTGCGGGCACTTCAGTCAAGTTGCGGGTTGAGATGCCGATGTCGAGTTTCATCCGAGTATTCTCCCTAGGCTTCCCCGCTCCCTGCTCTTAGTCTCGATCTTGCCGTGAATGGAGCAGGGTAAGCAGCCGGGTAGGATAATCAGTAATGATGCCGTCAACGCGCAGCGATAGCATTTCTTCCATTTGTGCTTGGTCGTTGATCGTCCAGACATGAACTTCCAGCCCCTTCTGGTGGGCGGCGGCGACGACTTCCGGAGTTGCGAGCTTCAACCCGCGATGCTCGGGCGGGATCTGCAGCGCATCACCGGCCGGCTCATACGGCGGGGCTTCAGGGTGTAGAGCTTGCACAAGTGCGAAGATTTCGGTCGCCGTCAGATTGGTCGGGAGCTGAGGTGCCATTGTCCGAACGCGCGCTATGGGCGCAAGATGCTCACTAGCGAACAGCACACGCTGGCCCATTCCGGTCCGTTGTACGACTTCGAGTGTGGCGTCGGCAATTGCCGCCTCGCGCGGTTTAAATTCGACTACGAATCGCAACCCCGGCCATGATCGCAGCACTTCGGCGAGTCTCGGCACGCGAATTCCCAAGCCGCGGAAGGGCCAACGAGTGCCATCGCGGGAAAAATTGAAAGCGGCATCGACCGCCTCAAGCTCGGCTATTGTCATCTCCTTGACCAGGCGATCGTCGGAGGCGATGCGCGACAGGTGGTCGTCGTGAATGACCACCACTTCACCGTCGCGGGTGCAATGTACATCGAGTTCGATGTAATCAGCCCCCGCCGCCACCGCCGCGGCAAACGCTGGCATCGTATTTTCGGGGTATTCACCGCTCGCGCCGCGATGAGCCATCACGCGCGGCCGCGGCGCTGCAAAAAAAACTGTATCGAGGTGCGTTCTCATTGCAGTAATCAGTTTCAGAAGGCCTCTGCGCGCATTACCGCTTCGATTGCACCGATTCGATCAATCTCTACCCGAACTTTGGCACCCGCTTTCAGCCATTGGGGTGGAGACATTGCCAGTCCGACGCCCCCTGGGGTTCCGGTAAAAATCGCGTCGCCCGGCTCGAGCGTCATCGCCCTGCTAAGATGCGCGATCTGATCGAATACGTCGAAGATTAGATGCCTGGTGTTGGAGCTTTGCCGTTGCTCGCCATTCACACAACCTAAGGCGTGTGGATCGCCAATTTCATCCGGCGTCACTATCCAGGGACCGATTGGAGCATGGGTGTCGAATGATTTGCCAAGCACCCACTGGCTGGTACGCAGCTGCCAGTCGCGAACCGATACGTCATTACCGGCGCAATAGCCGAAAACCACCTCCCGCGCATGCTCCTTCGCCACGTTCTTACATCGCTTGCCGATAATCACCACCAGCTCAGCTTCATAGTCGACTTGTTCTGATGCCATCGGCAGTTCGACAGGGTCGAAGGGTCCATTAATCGCGGTCACCGCCTTGGTAAACCAGATCTGATGGGGTGGGGTTGGTTGGCCGGTCTCCTTTATGTGGTCGGCATAGTTGAGTCCAATTGCGAGTATTTTACCTGGACGGCCGACCGGCGCGAGCAGGCGGACGTCGGCGAGTGCCGCGTCGGGAGCCGAATCGGCCACGAGCTTCGCCAAAGCGGACGAGATATCGGGCCACATTTCAATGAGAGCGATCATATCGTCGCGCAGGGCCGGCCAGTGCTTGCGCAAGTCGATCACCCCCTCCTTGTTCACCACGCCCAGCGAATTCCCGCTTTTATCAGCATATCTAACCAGCTTCATGGGCAATCCTCCTCATCGGGTGCTGGTGGCTCCGCATCAATAAGCAGAGCTCAGCTCAAGAAATTTGCCACCGGCCCTCGAACGGACTTCAGCGACGGCGGCGCAAAGTGGCGACTTTCCCCTCGCTCGAGATGACCAGTACGACATCGGCAATGCCCAGGAAAAGACCCGTGCCCACAACGCCAGGCACGGCGCACAGGTCGCGCTCCAGGCGAGCCGGGTTTCTAATCGCGGTTACCCGGCAGTCGAAAATCAGGTTGCCGTTGTCGCTGATAAATTGATGGCCCTCATGGTCGACTCGCACCGTCGGTTTAGGTCCCAACTTGGCGATTTCGCGCAGGGCCAACGGCGCTGCGAAGGGCACGACCTCCACCGGCAAGTTGCCGTGTTCACCTAGGCGTTTGACTATTTTTTCATCGTCGACCAGGAAAATTCGCCGACGTGAGGCGACCGCGATGACCTTTTCCCTCACCATCGCTCCTCCACGGCCCTTCACCATGTCCAGCCGGGGGTCGACTTCGTCGGCGCCGTCAAAATCCACTTCGAGCTGGCCGACTTCGTCGAGATTCACAAGCGGGATTTTGAGGGAACGGGCTAATTCGGCGCTAGCCGACGAGGTTGGTACACCGCGGATATTGAGGCCGGCCCCGGCCACAGCGCGAATAAACGCGCTAGCGGCACGGCCGCTGCCGAGCCCGATAGTCTGGCCGGGTTTGACGTATCGCAACGCGGCTTTGCCAAGTTCATCGAGACGACGCGCTGACTCGAGTGACGGCTGCGAAGGAAATGAATCACTGGGCACGGTGGTTTGCCATGTGAGTCTCAGCCGTTGCGCAGCAGGTTCATGAATTCCTGGCGAGTTTCTAGATGGGTACGGAAGCGCCCCAGCATTGCGGAAGTTGTCACGGACGAATTCTGCTTCTCGACTCCTCGCATGCGCATGCAGAGATGTTCCGCGTCGAGCACGACCGCGACTCCAAGTGGCTTGATTTCGTCCATGATGGTCTGGGCGATCTGAGTCGTCAGCCGTTCCTGAATTTGCAACCGACGAGCATAAATTTCGACGAGGCGGGCGATTTTTGACAATCCGACGATATGACGGTTGGGCAGATATGCCACGTGCGCCTTGCCGATAAATGGCAGCAGATGGTGCTCACAGAGCGAATAGAAGTCCACATCACGGCAAAGGATAATCTCCTGATAGTGCTCTTCGGTGAAAAGCGCCCCGTTGATAGCGCTTTTCGGATCCTGCCTATAGCCGCTGGTCAGATATTCGTACGCTTGCACGACGCGGGCAGGTGTCCGCGCCAGCCCTTCCCGCGCGGGGTCCTCGCCGATATGGCTAAGAATGCTCCGCACTGCATCTTCAGCCAGTCGCCGGTCGTGGCCGTTTGCTTGTAGCTTCTCAGGGGTGGATTCCGCCCGCATGGCGGCTCCATTCGAGCGCGAGTTCGATCGCAAGTGAGGGTCCTCCACCGCTCATAATGTTAAAGCCTGCCACGTCAGAGGCCAGCCCGTCCATCAGGGCGAGATTCGAGTCCAGCGACATTCGCCGCGCATCATCTTCACTAAGTCCGATGTAACGTGCGAAATGATCAGCAGCGCCGCTCAAATCTTTAATGTTCGTCCTCATATAGTCGGCCATCGATTCGCGCGTGAGGGGTAGAATCCCAAGGAAGACCCAGAGCGCGAATCGATGGGCGTGCTCGGCAAACGTCAGGGCGGTCTCCCGGTCGAAGACTGGCTGTGTCACCACGAATTGGGCACCCGCGGCCGCCTTTCGCCGTAGCAGGTCAACCTCAGGCTCCAATGGCTGACGGTTGGGGTTGCCAACCACGCCGAGCAGCAGCCCAGGCAGGGTCTTCAGCAGCTTCTTGTTCTCCCCGGTATCGCCACGATTCAAGTCACCTATAATTTGGAGAAGGCCGAAGGTATCGACGACATGGACCGGGCGAGCGCCGGTGCTGCCATCCTTTAGCAATTTGTCCCCGCGCAGGGCCACGATCGCCTCGATGCCAAGCGCGCCGGCACCGAGCAAGTCCGATTTGAGTGCGAACCGATTGCGGTCGCGGCAGGAGACATTGAGGGCAATGGCCATACCCAGTCGTGCTTTTATAATTGAAGCGAACACCAGCCCTGACATCTTGACCTTACCCAGCGCGTTATCGGCCAAATTGATTACGTCCACGTGACCACGAACGGTCGCCAGCTTTTGCAGCAGAGATGCGACCGCAATGCCGCGCGGAGGCGCGATTTCGAGCCAAAGCGAGGGCGCTAGGCTATCAAGACTCGACAGGACGGAATTCAATCAGCGTTGCCCTTGAGAAAATGCACTGGGACGATCGGGAGCACGTGACGGCAGATCGAAGCTTGCGTTAACTGATCAGCGCTGTGCAAGCCAATGCTTAGGCCTTGAGCCGTTCTCCGGCTTTGACCTTCTGGTATTTTCGATAATCGTAGCCCGTTGCCATCGCCATCAACAACGCTTCCATACCGCCTTCCCGTTCGCGGCGCAGGACCCGCAGGCGGTCAAAGAATTCATTGAAGTCTTTATTAGCGCGTTGCGAGCCGTTGACCGGCCTCAGAAAGAAATCGTGCAGCCGGGTAACCGTAAAGCGCAAAGACGAGTAGCGCAGTTCGTTGGGGAAAGCGTCCCATTCGGCCAGCGACAGCGTTCTTATGGACTCATAGCCTCGCAGCAGATAGCGGAAGCGGTCGAGTGAGTAACCCCCGTCGACGAAACACAACGCATTAACCGCGGTAGCGATGTCGAAGATGAATTTGCCGCGGCAAGCGGCTTCGAAATCGAGCACTGCCATCAGTTTTTCGCCGCGAAAGAGCAGGTTATCGGCAAACAGGTCACCATGAATTATGCCCTTGGGCAACTTGCCCTCGAGATACCGAGTGAGGTATTCGATTTCGTCTTCCAGCGTTCGGGTGACTTTGCGGAAGTAATTGGGCAGCCGCCCACGCACAGCTATATATAGATCGGCGATGCGTTCGAAGCTGAATCGATTGTCAATTCCCTTCTTGTAACCTTTGCCGATGACGTGGAGATCACCAAGCGCGCGGCCGATATTCTCCAGTTGTGCCGGACGCAGGCGCCCAACCGGCAGTACGCGTCCCTCCACATAACGGAAGAGCGACAGGCATTTGCTGTCATACTCGCGGTAAACGCGGCCCATCCGGTCCTGCAGCGGGTGGGGGCAGGGAAACGAATGCTTGCGAAGAAAGGCAAGCAAATCGATCTCGCGCTTTACCTCGCCCTCGCTTTTGACTTCATCGATGCGCAGTAACAGGCGCGCTTTGCCGGTCTCGATTAGATAATTGGAATTGACTGAGCCCTCGGGGATTGGAATAACATCGGTGATGCGGCCCAGGTTATAGTCGTCTGCGAGCTCCTCGATTAAAGATTTTTTGAGCTCGGTATAGGCTGCCATGAAATTTAATCTAGGTTGCGCTTCACCCGCCGCAAGTCTAGAACCTGATAGGAATTTCGTCAACTGCAATGCCGCGGAAAACCGAGGCCGATGAACCATTCAGCCGCGAAATGGGAGAGGGCTTGCCGCGTGACCGCCGAACCCGTTGGTCTCGCGGCCCCGATCGCCGCTCGATTACGCTTAGCCTCAAGACGCTGGAGAAGAGTAATGGCTCGAACCTCGCAACCGCCCGTCAGGCCCAAAGCTACCAGAGCAATGACACGCATTCCCCCCGCGAAGAAGGCTGGAGCGGCGTACACCGGCCTTTCCGACCTGGAAGGTAAAAGAGCGCCCGACTTCACGCTGCCGGACCAGGATGGCAATCCCGTCTCGTTACATGAGCTCAGGCAGCGCGGCGACGTCGTGCTTTATTTTTATCCCAAAGACATGACGCCCGGATGCACTGCTGAGGCATGCAGTTTCAGCGACAAGCTCGACCTGTTGCGAATCGCGGGAGCTCAGGTCGTCGGCGTGAGCGCTGATAGCCCCGCCTCCCATCAGAAGTTCATCGAGAAGAACGGACTCAGGTTCCCGCTGCTGAGCGACCCCGGCAACGAAATCACCAAGGCCTATGGAGTTTACAAGCGGAAATCACTTTATGGCCGCGAATTCATGGGCATCGAACGCAGTACTTTTATAATTGGACGAGGTGGCATCGTACGACGCGTCTTCCCCAAAGTAAAAGTAAAAGGTCATGTCGAACAGGTCCTCGCCGCCTTGGCCGAACCCGGTTGAACCTGTTTCAGTTGACGGTGGGCATTGATCGGCCTTTAATGCGGGCATGGCTGGTATCGTTTCTTACGGTTCGTACATTCCTTATCGTCGCCTCAAGCGCTCAGCGATTTCCGCGATGCTTGGCGTGCCTGCTGGACGGGGGGAACGCTCCGTCGCGAGTTTCGACGAGGATAGCATCTCGATGGCGGTCGAGGCGTTGCGCGATGCGCTCAAGGGCGCGCCACGAGCTGTGCCTAAAGCGCTTTTTTTTGCGACCACAACGGCTCCCTATGGTGAAAAGCTCAATGCCGCCATAATTGGTGCGGCCACGCGGCTCCCGACCGAAATTCGAGCTGCTGATTTGACTGGTTCGACGCGTGCTGGTTTATCAGGCCTGCTTCAAGCGGTCGATTCCGCACGGGCCGGTAGTTATGCCGCGGTTACAATGGCCGATGCGCGGCTTGGTGCGCCAGAGGGCCGCTTGGAGCAGCAGACTGGCGACGGTGCCGTGGCCTTTATCGTCGGCAACGAGGGGGCGATCGCAGAAATTGAGGCGACGGCTTCACTCACCCGCGAGTTTATCGACAGTTGGCGTGCGCCGGGCGAACGCTTCGCCCATTCTTGGGAGGAGCGCTTCGCGTTAACACAGGCGTATGCGCCATTGTTTCAGAAGGCCGTTTCGACGGTTCTCGAACGGGCCAGTGCTCAGCCGGGCGACTTCGCGCGTGTAATCCTTGATGCGCCTAATCCACGCGCAGGGGATGAATTCGCGCGTGCCCTCAGACTCGATCCCAGCAAGATTGGCGATACATTGGCACTTACCGTCGGGCAGACCGGTGCCGCCCATCCGGGCCTGATGCTGACCGCCGCGTTGCAGTCGTGTAAGCCGGGTGATCGGATCCTGGTCGTGTGCGTGGCGGATGGCGCCGAAGCGATGGTGCTGAGAGTGACGGGGGCAGCAGCCGGTTTCCGGCCGGTCCATTCGGTCGGGAGAATGATTGAATCCAAAGGCGAGGTCTCCTATGCCAGCTATCTAAAGTGGCGTGAAATTCTGCCCACTGAACCGCCGCGCCGTCCCGACCCTGAGCGTCCGGCGGCGCCGCCTATGCTGCGGGCCGAAAAATGGAAGTACGGCCTGATTGGCTCGCGCTGCACCGCGTGCGACACCCCGCAATTGCCGCCACAACGAGTATGTGTAAAATGCCGCGCGCGCGATAAAATGGAGCCGTATCCGTTCGCGGATCGGGTCGGCCGGATTGCCACCTACGCGTTGGACCGTCTGGCCTATTCGTTGAACCCGCCGGTGGTTAATGTGGTGGTTGACTTCGCTGGTGGTGGGCGATTTTTGTGCGAGATGACGGATTGCGAACCTGAAAAGGTTGCGATCGGCGATGAAGTCGAGATGACGTTCCGTCGGTTATTTACTGCCGACGGCATTCACAATTATTTTTGGAAGGCGCGCCCCAAGCGCTAGCTGCCGAGGAGGGAACCATGGCAAGCAGGGGAATCAAGGACCGGGTTGCAATTATCGGGATGGGCTGCACCAAATTCGGTGAGCATTGGGACAAGGGCGCCGAAGATTTGCTGGTCGAAGCCGCCTACGACGCCTACGAATCGGCTGGCGTCGATCCTAATGATATTGACGCGTACTGGCTCGGCACCATGGGATCTGGAATCTCCGGACTCACGCTGAGTGAACCGCTTAAAATTCAATACAAGCCGGTCACCCGGGTCGAAAATATGTGCGCGACCGGTTCCGAATCATTGCGGCAAGCGTGCTATGCAGTCGCCTCTGGCGCGTTTGACTGCGTGATGGCGGTTGGTGTCGAGAAACTCAAGGATTCGGGTTTTTCGGGATTAGTGGTGACCAATCCACCCAACGATGGAACACCGGCCAACATGACGCCACCGGCGCTGTTTTCGCTGCTCGCCCCGGCCTACTTCAAAAAATACGGCCTCGACCCTGAGAAGGGCCGCGACGTTCTCGCCCGCATCGCATGGAAGAACCATAAGAACGGGGCGCGCAATCCCAAAGCGCAGTTCCAGAAAGAAGTTCCCATCGAGGCGATCAAAAACTCACCAAAAATTGCCGATCCGCTCTGTATTATGGACTGTTCAGGCGTCTCCGACGGTGCCGCCGCCGCGGTCGTGGTCCGGGCCGAAGACGCGCACAAATACTGCAAAAATCCGATTTATATCAAGGCGCTGTCCTTCGTTGCTGGGCCCGCCGAGGGTCCGCTCTCGCAGGACTACGACTTCACGACTTTTCCGGAAGTAGTTGCCACCGCACGCGATGCCTACGCCCAAGCCGGCATCACCAATCCGCGCGAACAGGTAAGCCTCGCCGAAGTGCACGACTGCTTCACCCCTACCGAGCTCGTACTTTACGAGGACCTCGGTTTTAGCCCGCGCGGCACCGCGTGGAGCGACGTACTCGAAGGTTTCTTCGATCTGGAGGGCAAACTTCCCGTTAATCCCGACGGCGGTCTGAAATCATTCGGCCATCCGATCGGAGCGTCCGGGCTGCGGATGATGTACGAGATGTGGCTGCAGCTTCGCGGCGAAGCCGGTCCGCGCCAGATCAACAATCCCAAAGTCGGCTTAACCCATAATCTCGGCGGACAGCCAGGGCGCTGCGTCAGCTTCGTTTCGGTGGTGGGAAGCGAGCTCGGCTAGTCCTCGCAAAAATTCTCCAGCATGGTCCTTACTCAAGCGCCGGCGTCACTCCGCCGGCGCTTTTTATTCTAAGACATCGAGGGTGCTAGAAAGATGCTCAATGATGGCTAGCAGACATTCCGACAAGGCGGAGATCCGCACCTCAGGCTTGTGGCATAGTGATTTTGTACGATCAACGCCGACCGATTTCAGTTGGCTCGATGAGTTGGAGAAGCTGGCCTAGGTCTGCCGCCAACGATCAGTTCTGCGTCGCCGCCTCGGTTATCGTGGTCTCGCGTTGGCGGAACAGGTATGAGACTCCGATGCTGAGGCCATAAAGCGCGAGTAGCGGAATTGCCAGCAGGAAAGGGGAAATCATGTCGGGCGGAGTCAGCGCCACAGCCACCACGAAGACAGCCAACACCGCGTAGCGGAAGTAATGGACCATCATGCGGTGGTCGATGAGCCCTATCCGCGTCAGAAAAAAAGCGAAGATCGGTAGCTCAAAGGTGACGCCAAAAGCAAGCAGCAGTTTAGCGGAAAAGGCCAGATACTCACTAATACGGATAGTTGGCGTCACACCGATGCTGGAGTATTCGCGCAGGAAAAACGAATAGCCAATCTTGAACACCACCGCCCAACAGAAGTATCCGCCGGCGATGAAAAAGATCGTCGCCGAGATCACGAAGGGCTTGGCCAATCGCCGTTCAGATTCGAGCAAACCCGGCACGATGAACTTCCAGATTTCCAAAAACACCGCCGGGCTCGCGATGAAAAGGCCGGCGATCAACGCAACCTTGAGCTTGGTGAAAAACGCCTCGGCGACGCCGGTTCCGATCAGCAGCACTTTACCGTGCGAGGCCGCTCGCAGCGGGTAGGTCAGGGCATTGAACAGCCAATCATCGATGCCGTACGCGATCAAAAACCCTATCGCGATTGCGATGACTGAACGGATCAGGCGCGTTCGCAATTCGGTCAGATGTTCGAGCAGCGGCATGCGGAGCTCTTCATCCTTCTCGGACGCGCTTCCCGCAGCTTTCGGTTCGTAAGACGGCACGATCCCTGACAATTAGACTTCTGGAGGTCCAGCCGAAGGTGGTTCGTGGCTAGCAGTGGTGTCACTGCCGCTCTCAGACCAGGGGGAGATCATGGGGTTGTTATGCGGGCGCTCTGACATGTACCGCGCGTCTTCGACCGCGCCGCTCAGCTCGCGCACGATAGTATTGCTGGCGAGCCGCAGTTCTCGCAGGACCTTGCCGGCCGCCCGCATTACTTCCGGCAACCGGTCGGGCGGGATCACGATGAGCGCGACGACTAATAACAGCAATATTTCGACAATGCTCAAGAACCTTCACCTACAGCCGAGTCGTGTACAATGATCGTGAACCCACCCCGGGGTGTCAACGATGCGCAAAACCATGCTGGTTGTTGATCGCCGATACATGAACCATTTCGCTGGCCAGGTCCATCCTGAACGTCCGGCACGGATAATGGCGATGATCGAGATGGCCGAGAGCCTGAAACGCGCCGCGCTGAGACACTCTGCTCCCAGAGCCGCATCAATCGAGGAGCTTCTCCTTTGTCATAGCGAAGAGTACGTCGCGGCCGTCGAGCGAACTGCCAACCGCGAACGCACCGACTTTGATCCTGATACCCATGCCTCGGCGGAGACTTGGGCGACTGCCAGGCTAGCCGCCGGCGGTGTTCTGACCGCGGTTGAGGCAGTGTTGGACGGAGAAGCCGAAAATGCCTTTGCGGTGGTCCGCCCGCCCGGCCATCATGCGCTGCCGCAGCGTGCAATGGGCTTCTGCTTTTTCAACAACGTTGCGATCGCGGCAAGCTGGCTGGTCAAGGTGCGCGGAATGACGCGCGTACTGATCCTCGACTGGGATGTACATCACGGCAACGGCACCCAGAACATTTT
>Ga0306920_100000770_pt1 | contig 38612 bp, 32 predicted proteins | sample flu12Cox44000170_FD_204666 | JGI IMG/M metagenome (GOLD analysis project Ga0306920, IMG submission 204666) | Lab enrichment of tropical soil microbial communities from Luquillo Experimental Forest, Puerto Rico - flux4day.12C.oxic.44.000.170 (v2)... | ecosystem: Environmental > Terrestrial >... | reverse complement strand
TTTCTTAGTATACTGCCACGCTAGGGACGCCCCCAGGTTTTCCCCTTCCCTCGGTCAACTCTCGCAATCTCCTCTCCGTGCCCTCTTGCTCGTCATGCTCCTTCTTGCCTCCACTTTGAGGGCAGTCTTCGACCATGAAGTAATCTCCCAGGACCCGCCCGGTTCCTGCTTGCGTCCCAACCGTCTGCCTCCGTGGACTAGAAATTCGTTTTCTGAAATCGCGCAAAATCAATAACATACGAAACGATTTGAGCTTGTCAGGATCTTAGGGTCTCAGGTTCATTTCCTGACAAACAACGGCATTCTGCCCCCCTGCCTGTCGTGTCGTACTTTGTCGCTTGCAGGTGTGTATTGGCGGCCCTAGCATCCGTTTCAAGGAGCCAGGAGCCATCCATGCGACACACTGCAAAGGCGGCAACCACATTACTGCTGGTTGCTTGCGTCCTGAACCTCACCGGGTGTTCGGTGAAGCGTTACGCCATCAATAAACTGGGCGACTCGCTGGCCAACAACGGCACTACTTTTGCCGCGGACAACGACCCTGAATTCGTCGGGCAGGCGATTCCCTTCAGCTTGAAGCTCATTGAGGGGCTGCTTGCCGAAAGCCCGAATAACCGAGGGCTGCTCTTCGCCGCCTCCAGCGGTTACACCCAGTATTCGTATGTCTATATCCAGATACCCGGCGAAGAACTCGAGGCCGAGAACCTGCCCAAGTCTCAAGCGGAAAGCGACCGCGCTCGCAATCTTTATCTGCGCGGCCGGGACTACGGCATGCGCGGGTTGGAAACCAAACATCGTGGTCTTTCTTCCGCGCTGAGGGAAAATCCGAAATTCGCGGTGCAAGCGGCGAAGGTAGAGGACGTTCCCCTCCTCTATTGGACCGCCGTTTCCTGGGGCGCGGCGATCGCCGTGTCGAAAGACCATCCCGAACTAGTCGCCGACCAGCCGCAGGTTGAGGCGCTCATTGACCGCGCTTATCAACTCAACCCGGATTATCAGCATGGAGCCATCGATCAGTTCCTGATCGGCTACGAATCCGCGCGACAAGGGACGAAGGGTGATTGGATCGCCCGGTCGAAAGCGCATTACGATCGCGCAGTTTCTCTTTCCGGCGGGCAACTTGCCTCACCATACGTCGCTTATGCGGAATCGGTCTGCGTGCCGAAACAAGATCGCGCGCAATTCGCCGCTCTTCTGCAAAAAGCTTTGGCAGTGAACACGGACGCACGCCCCGAGTGGCGCTTGAGCAATGTGGTCATGCAGCGCCGCGCCCGCTGGCTGCTGTCTCGGGAAGACGAACTGTTTCTGGAAACTTCATCGACGGGAGAGTCGAAATGAATATTTCCTATGCTTATCGCAGGCCGAAACTGGCCGTATTGGCATTGTGCTCTCTGGGAATTCTTTTGCCTTTGCATGGGGAGGCGCAAACCCGTATTCGTTTGGGCACGCTGCTACCCACGGGCTCATCGCAATACCAAGCCCTCGAAGCCATGGGACAACGGTGGAAAGCCACTACGGGCGGCGCCATTACCCTGACGATCTATGGTGGCGGAACAATGGGAGGCGAAGAGGACACGGTTCGACGGATGCGCGCTGGCCAACTGCAGGCTGCGACACTCACCGCCGGTGGCCTCTCCCACATCGATCCGGCGATCGGCGCGGTTCAGAAAATTCCCATGCTTTACCGTTCCCTCGATGAAATGGAGTACGTGCGCACGAAGCTGGAAGCAGACATGGAACAACGCATGGAGCAGAAGGGATTCGTAGTGCTTTGTTGGACCGACGCGGGCTGGGTCTACATTTTCTCCCGGCAGTCCTACACAAAGCCTGAGGAATTTAGAGACAAGAAGAGCAAGGTGTTCGTTTCGGCCAGCGACGATCGTGAAGTCGACCTGGTGAACAATCTCGGATTCCAGGCAGTGCCGCTCGAATGGACGGATGTGCTGATCAGTTTGCAGACCGGCCTGGTGGATACCGTTCCCGTCACCCCTTTCTATGCTCTGGCAAGCCAATTCGACCTCGTGGCAAAAAATCTGTTGGAAGTGAAATACGTTCCTCTGGTTGGGGCGACGGTTATGACCAAGAAGGCGTGGGATGCGCTCACGCAGGAACAACGTGAAAAAGTTCAAAAGACCGCCATCGAAACGGGCAAGCAGATTCAAAGCAAGAGCCGTGCCGAAAGCCAGGAAGCCATTGAGGCCATGAAAAAACGTGGGCTCCAGGTTCGCCCCGTTTCTGCCGAACTCGAAGAGCAGTGGCGGCATTTTGCCGAAAGCGTCTATCCCAAAATGCGCGGCACCATGATTCCTGATGATGTCTTCGACAAGACTCTGAGCCTCGTAGCCGAGTATCGCGCCTCACACAAATCAGGGCATCCATGAGCACGGAAACCTTTCCGCTGACCGAGTATCAGGAAGCCCCCTCCCAGGCCACGGGAAAGTGGGCGGCGTGTTTGGCGCACAGCGAAAACATAACCGTTTCCTTCGCGCTCGGGCTGATGGTGATCCTGCCCCTTGCGGAAGCGTTGCTGCGCCGAACGCTTCACGTTTCCATTCCCGGTTCGGTCGCCCTTGTTCAGCACATGGTGCTGGTCGTGGGCATGCTCGGCGGAGCGATTGCCGCTCGCGAGCAAAGATTACTCGCGCTCTCCAACGTGGGAGATACCAAACTTCATGGCTGGCACAAATCGGTTGCGCGAGTGTTCACGAGCGGAGTCGCCGTTGCGGTCTGCGGTTTTTTGACTTTAGCGGCCTGGCAGTTTGTGAAAATTGAACGGGAATCGGGAAGAACGCTGAGCTATGGCATTCCTGTTTGGATTGTGCAATGGATTCTTCCGTTGGGGTTTGCAGCGATTGCGCTGCGGGTTTTCTGGTACACTTCGGAAAAATGGATCGCGCGGTTAGCAGTGGTATTTCTGGCCCTGCTGCTTTCATGGATCGCATGGGAGCTGCCGAACGGAGGGCATCACATCGTCCTCATCGGCCTCGGCGTGATGTTCCTGGCTTCCGTCCTCGGTGTGCCGGCCTTCGTGACTCTGGGCGGCACCGCGTTAGTTCTTTTCTGGGGTGTGGACCAGCCGATCGCGTCCATTCCCATCGCTCACTACGCGCTGGTCACTAACCCCACGCTTCCGACACTTCCTCTTTTCACCCTTGCGGGCTACTTCCTCACCGAAGGTGGTTCTCCCAAAAGACTCGTTCGCGTTTTCTACGCGCTCTTCGGCCAATTTCGCGGCGGCCCCGCGATTGTCACCGTCGTTGTCTGCGCCTTCTTTACTTCGTTTACCGGAGCCTCGGGTGTCACCATCCTCGCGCTGGGCGGTTTGCTGATGCCCGTGTTATCGAGCGCACGCTATTCCGATAAAGACGCCCTCGGCTTGTTGACGGGCGCCGGTTCGCTCGGACTCTTGTTGCCTCCCTGTCTGCCTCTCATCGTTTATGCCATCGTGGCCAAAGTTCCCATCGAGAAGATGTTCCTTGGAGGAATCATTCCCGCCTTGGTGATGATGGCGGCCACAGCCCTATGGGGAATGCGTCGCGACGGCAACACGGAAAGTCAAAAGAAGGCTTTCGACCGCAAGGAAACCCTGCAATCCCTGTGGGAAGCAAAGTGGGAACTCTTCATGCCCGTCTTTGCATCCATCGCGCTCTTCAGCGGGCTCGCCACTCCCGTGGAAGCCTCCGCTGCCACGGCATTCTACGCATTTCTGGTGGCCACCGTGTTTCATCGCGAAATGAAGTTCTTCCGCGACGTTCCCCGCGTGATGGCGGAGTGCGGTTTGCTTATTGGTGGTGTTCTCGTGATTCTCGGCGTGTCCCTCGGGTTTACGAACTATCTTGTGGACGCGGAAATCCCCGCGCATGCCGTCGAATGGACCACTCACACGGTTCATTCGCCATTCCTTTTCTTGTTGCTCTTGAACGTATTTCTACTCGTGGTGGGTTGCCTAATGGAAATCTATCCGGCTCTTGTCGTGGAAGTTCCCCTTCTCGTGCCCCTTGGCGCTGCGTTTGGAATCGATCCTGTGCGTCTCGGCATTATTTTTCTGGCGAATATGGAACTGGGTTACCTGACGCCGCCGGTCGGATTGAATCTCCTGATGTCCTCCTATCGTTTCCGCAAACCGGTTCCCGAAGTATTGCGCGCCGTCTTACCCCTGATTGTGGTGATGTCTATCGGGGTCCTGTTGATCACCTATATTCCAGCGCTCACAACGACTTTGCCAGGTTGGTTGGGGCATTGAGAATGAAGGTCGGCCCGAACGATCTCAACCGAAACACCAGGCAATATTCCAAGGTCGAGACCTGAGGTGACTCGCCCGCTCTACTACCGGGGCCAAAGCCATCCGAACGTGCCCGCGGTTAATACACCATACACGAACCCATCCACAGCTTCCTTAATCGTCACGCTCCACGTCTGGCCCTTCCAAATGCCATTGCTCAGGTTTCCCAGACCATAGCCCAGAAACGCTGCGGTGCCTACGACTCGAAAGACAGGCAAATAGCTCGCACCGGGCGGGATCGTGTGTCCTGCAAGATAGGCGACGAAGATTCCGATCACCAGGCAATAGGCGAACCACAGACCCAGGAACTTCGACATGTCTGGCGGGCCGCTTGGAAGAATGGTCATCATCCCGACTGGTCCTTGCTTGTATTTTTCGATCGCGGCAGGCGTCTTCATTTCCTTGTGCGTGCAAAAAGGGAAGATATAGAGGCCCCGTTTCAGGTCTGCGCCGCGCAGCGTGGCCAACAGCTTGTCCTCGTCGGGAAGCTTCTGATAATCGCTGCGGTGGTAAGGCAACAGCATATGCATGATGGAGCTTGCGACGAAAACGATAATGGCCGACAGCAGGATCGGGAGCCACAGTGCGGCGAGAGGAACCATGCGAAGCCTCCTTGTGGGCAACTTGTTGGTAAGAGTAAATCCGAGGGAATTCTCCGCGAGGCTACCCTTGCCGGGAGTCGCGGTCAAGATGTTTCAGCCTTCACCAGGCGCATAACTCTCGAGAGACCTCTCGGCGAGCCGTCGGGTGAAGCGTTCGATTGTTCTAATTTGGGTTGCCCCATAGAATCTGAGTTTGCCAAAACCAATCAGCCGGTAGAGGTCAATTCTCGACAGATAGTGAAAAAGCGCCGTAGCCATGAGCAAGACGAGCTTTGCCCACTTTTACCTTCTCCGTGAGCCCGAAAGAAACCAGTGTGTCGCTGCTCTGAAAGAGAGTTCTCCTTATGAGATGCAAAAAATTCGGTGTCCCATCAAACCGGGACATTCGAGAGCCCGAAGGAGCTCTCATTTGGATATGGTTGTGCCTTGCGACCCGCCACCGGACGTAATCTTTACGTGGATGTCTGAGTGTCTGATTCAGGACCGGGTGCGGCGAATTTTTGAGAGTGAGGGGCTAAAGGGATTCTCCGCTCTCCGCGCGAAAGCGGTAGTCAAAAAGACAGGAGCAGCAATATCTGTACACGAATTGGCTGTTACTGGGTGGGGAGGAATCGCTCCAACGGCATCTGGTATTCGTGAAGTGGAGCGGTGTCCCGGATGTGGACTCCTCGCCTATTCCGCACTGGAAGCGCCAGAGAAGCTGATCGACCCGGGAAACTGGGACGGCTCGGATTTTTTCATGATTTGGCCGTTGCCCAAATTTCACTTTGTTACGGAGCGCGTAGTCGAAGTATGCCAACTCTACAAGACCACCGGTGCTAGTTTTACCCGGGATTGGCCGGCCTCGGCTGCAGCGAATACCGGCTATAGCCCAGGGCGACTTTCTTACTACATGCCCTACGAGCGAGCGCGTCTCCTCGGCGGGGAACACGGCATCGAATAGGTGCGTTCCGCGCCCCTCACCGCCTGCTGAACCCAACCCTTAACTTACGCGCAGATAGACGAGCGGTGACGGCAGTGCCTTAAGTTCTTCTTCAATTCTGCGTCCCAGTCGTCACCAAGATGAGTGGCACGTTGCGGGCCGAGGAATACACACCTGAAATCAGAAAGCGCTGGCCATCGGGGGTGAACATCAGACATGGAGCCCAGGACTGTTACGTTTGGAACTGGAAAAAGCGCGTGAGGATTGCCCAGCGAGAGTTCCTGTCCTCTCTTCTCTACACTCACAGCGATCATGCTGTTCTGCTCCGGCGAAAAGTAAAACAGGCGCGGTAAACTTCGCCCATGCTCCGGAACCGAGAGGTGCGCCGATTTCATAGGGGCCGAGTTGTGTCCCTGAGCGAGAGGCATGATTGCCGCGATTATAACGCCGGTAATGAGCGACAGTTCCCCCCAGAAGCCCGAAGGTTCGATCTGGAACCGCTCTCTCTCCATTGCCCCATCCATTTCCCTGTGCTAGCATCGCCCCATTAAGAAGAGCGGACCAGGGATTTTTACTCTTCTCCTTCGCCCCGCGTTCCGGGACCCAGGTAGGGGCCGCGCTCTCTTTCAAGCCAACATCTTCGCCAGGGCCGGCCCGCGCCTGTTTTTCATCGGCGGACCTCCACCCGGTGACCCTGTTGGTCACACCTTCGTGGAGGACTGCAATGAAAATCTACCAAACCAAGGACATCAGAAACGTTGGCATTGTAGGCCACGGCGGCACCGGAAAGACGCAACTGGTGTCGTCGTTGCTCTACACCGCCGGAGCCACCCAGCGCTTCGGCAAAGTTGCAGAAGGCTCCACCACCACGGACTGGGACGAAGAAGAAATCGCTCGCAAAATTTCCATTCAAACCGGCCTGGCCAACGCCGAATGGGCCTGCACCCTCTGCGCCGGCAATACTGTCAAGATCAATCTCCTCGACCTCCCCGGCTATTCTACGTTTATCACCGAAACAAAGGCTTCCCTCATCGCCGCCGACGCTGCCCTCATCACCGTGGACGCGCACGTCGGCGCACAAGTCACCACCGAAAAAGTCTGGGATTATTGCGCCGAATACGATATTCCGCGCGCGTTTGTTCTTACCTGGATGGACCGCGAGCTCTCCAGCTTCGAGCGTTCCATGGAATCGCTCCAGGAACTGTTCGGCCGCACCGTTGTCGCTCTACAAATGCCCATCGGCGCGGAAAAAGGTTTTCGCGGCGTGATCGATCTCGTTTCCATGAAAGCGCACCTCTACACGCCCGATGGCGACGGCAAGGCCACGATCGAAAATATTCCCGACGCTCTGAAGGATGAAGCTAACGAAGCGCATGAAAAACTGGTGGAGATGATCGCCGAGGGGGACGACGAGATGATGGAGGAATTTTTCCGCGAAGGTACCATTCCCATCCAGGATCTGATCCCCGCGGTGCGCAAAGCCATCGTCACCGAAAAAATCGTTCCCGTGCTGACGATTTCTTCCACGCGCAACGTCGGCAGTGCCAGCCTGCTCACTTTCCTCGCCGATGTCTTCCCGCATCCTGACGAGCACACGCAGTTCGGCTTTACCGAACCCCATGGCAAAGGCGAGCGTATTGAACGCAAGTACGACGACAGCCAACCGCTTTCCGTTTTCGTCTTTAAGACACTTGCCGATCCCTTTGCTGGCCGCATCAATTATTTCAAGGTGAAGAGCGGCTTGCTGAAAAACGACGCTACCTTGCAGAATTTCAATCGAAGTGTCTCCGAACGCTTTCAGCACATCATGGTCGTGCAGGGCAAACAACTTACCGAGATTCAGGAGCTGCACGCCGGCGACATCGGCGCCATCGCCAAGCTGAAAGAAACCGTCACGGGCGATACTCTGGGAGACAAGAACTCGCCGATCTTCTACGAACCCGTCCGGCTGCCCGAGCCTTCCATCACCTTCGCCGTGGAGCCTAAGACCCGCGCCGACGAAGACAAGATCAGCGTCGCCATCCACAAGATGATGGAAGAGGATCCCGCCCTGCGTTTCTCCCGCGACCCGCAGACCAAGGAATTTCTCCTCGCCGGCAATGGCCAGCAACACGTCGAAGTTGTGGTCGCCAAGCTCCAGAAACGCTACAACGTCAATCTCACCCTCAAGCCCCCCAAAGTTCCTTACCGCGAAACGATCCGCGGCAAAGCCGACGCCGAAGGCAAGCACAAGAAACAGTCCGGTGGACACGGCCAGTTTGGCGTTTGCCGCGTCAAGTTCGAGCCCACGGAACGCAACAAAGGCATCGAATTTGTGGACGACATCTTCGGCGGGGCTATTCCCAACAATTGGATCCCTTCCGTGGAGCGCGGCATCCGGGAAGCGGCGGCGCGTGGCCACCTAGCCGGTTTCCCCATGACCGACTTCCGCGCCATCCTCTACGACGGCAAGTATCACGACGTCGATTCTTCCGACATCGCTTTCAAGATCGCTGGCTCGCTCGCTTTTAAGGAAGCCATGAAACAGGCCCGCCCCGCGTTACTCGAACCCGTCATGCACGTGGAAGTTTACGCACCGGATCAATATTCCGGCGACTTGATGGGCGACCTCAGCTCCCGCCGCGGCCGCATCGCTGGCAACGAAGCCCGCGGTCACAACGTGATCGTCAAAGCTCAGGTGCCGCTGGCTGAAATGCTTTCCTACGCCACGGACCTGACGTCCATGACGCAGGGGCGCGCGAGCTATTCCATGGAGTTTTCACACTACGATTACGTACCGAACGAACTCGCGGATAAAGTGATTGCCGCCCACAAGGCGGCCCACGGCGAAGCCCTCGTCGAAGAAGAAGCCTAATCTGGATTTCTCACGAGCCGCCGTTTTCTTCGCCAACCAACGTCAGCGCGATGTTGTGCCCTGAAGGATCTCAATGGGCACACCACGACAAAATTGCAAATTACATTTCACGTTACACGCGGCAGAAACATTCCCGTGTGCCTCGCATGTTCTTCAAATCCATCTCCAAATTCCTGGCGCAAAAAATTCTCTTCGCGCCGGGCCTTGAAATAAAAAGTCGCCCACACAATCACGAATCCGATCCAGCCGCGCAAGTGGCCCTTGATCAGCGCCGTCCCGATGAATCCGATCAATATGCCGGTGTAAATTGGGTGCCGGATCCAGCGGTACAGCCCCTTGCGAATCAATTCGTGACCTTTCTTCAGGGTCACCACGCCGCTCCAGTTCGCTCCCAGCGTCAGCCGCGCCCAAATGCTGATCGCCACTCCGATCGCCGTTAATGCCAGGCCGATCCACCAGACCGCTGGCGCCGCAGGAAACAATTTGAGATTCAGCCAGCTCCAGTTCCAGCTCTTTTCATAAAGCAGCCAGAATCCCAACATCACAGGAAGCCCATGCTTCGCCATTTCCCACGGAGTCTCCACTTTCTTCGCTTTCTTCATCCCGAACCACATCACGAGCCAAACGGTCCCTAGCGTCAGCCAGAGCCAGCTTGCCCATTGCGAAGTTTTGTCCGGAGTCATCTCTATCGCGATCATCGGAATCCTCTTTCACTCTTTTTGTATCACCTCTGGCAACAGGTAAGAACAAAAATGCAAGCTGGCTTTGCCGCGCCAAATTGGAGGTTGCCGCCCTCCCGTGAAAAAGCAAATAATCCACTCCATGAAGAAGAACACTCGCTCCCCGCAAGGCCCGCAGACACGCGCCATCCATGCCGGAGAACCATCCCGCCACGGTGTAGGTGTACCGGTAACTTCGGCCATTGTGCGTTCTTCCACCTTCACCCTTTCTTCCAGCAAAGAGCTGAAGCGCTGGGCCGAGGGAAAAAGCAAAGTCTACATGTACACGCGGGACGGCAATCCCACATTAGCCACCGCGGAAAGAAAAATCGCCGCCCTCGAAGGAGCCGAAGACGCCGTCGTAGCTTCTTCCGGCATGGCCGCGATTTCCAGCACCCTGCTCAGTGTTCTCGGCAACGGCGATGAGGTAATTTCCACGGCGCAGGTTTATGGCGGAACTTATCGCCTGATGCGAGACATCTTTCCGCGCTTTGGCATCACTGTCCGCCACGTCGAATCATCGCTGGAAGGAATCGAGAAGCTGGTTTCCCCTCGCACCAAGTGTTTTTACGTCGAGACGCCGGCGAATCCGACGCTCCATCTCGTGGATTTGCACAAGGCCGGCGCCTTCGCGCGCAAGCATCGCCTCTTCAGCGTCGTGGATAATACTTTTGCCACGCCGATCCTGCAGAATCCCCTCGCCTTTGGATTCGATATGGTTGTCCACAGTGTTACCAAGGGGCTTTCCGGGCATTCCGATCTTCTCGGGGGCGTCGCTGCCGGAAACTCTGAAAGCGTTGCGCGCGTCCGCCATATGGTCTCCTGCTTCGGCGGTTGCATGGATCCGGAAGTTGCGTTTCTCGTGATGCGGGGAATCAAGACGCTCGGCGTGCGCCTGGAACGCCAGTGCGAGAACGCCATGCGCGTGGCGAAGTTCCTCGAGAAGCATCCGAAAGTCGAGCGCGTGCATTATCCGGGACTGCAATCGCACCGCGATCATGCGCTGGCAAAAAAACAGATGCGCGGTTTCGGCTCGATTCTGGCGTTTGACTTGAAGGGCGGTTTACCCGCGGCGCGGAAATTCTGCGATCGCGCGAAACTATTCCTGCTTGCGGCGAGCCTGGGCGGCGTGGAATCGCTCGTGATTCTCCCGATTTACGGTTCGCACTACCGCATGAGCGAAGCGGAATTGCAGCGGGCGGGCGTGAAGCCAGGAACGGTGCGCGTCTCGATCGGCTTGGAGGACGCGGCGGACCTCATCGAGGATTTGCGCCAGGCGCTGCAGTAGCTTTTCCGCGAGCCCCGCTCGCTTCACGAGATTCCATCCGTAACCATCCGCTCCAATCTCTGAAGGCTGAGGTCCTTCACCCCCGCGGGTTCAGGATGACAAGTTGACGGTATTTGGCTACTGAAGTGTTGTGGCGATTAAGGATTCGGCCTCTTCATCTTGTGCGGAACTCCTCCAGCCCTTCAACCAACTGGCGCTTCGGCCGGCACTTCCCAATTTCGGTTTTCCGGCAGCATGGACTTCACGATGTCCTCGAGTTCATGCGAGCTCTTCACATGATCCGGATAGTTGTGCGCGGAAAGATCGAAGGTAGAACTATACTTCGCGCGAACGCCCTGCAATTCTTCCTGCCGACGCATGGCGATGCGTTTGGCGTTGAGCGTGTCGGTTTCGGGAAGCACGATGCCGAAGAAATCTTCGGCGAGATGGTAGATGGAATCCGAGGGTCGCAGCCGTTTGGAAATGGCCTTGGCGGCGTCGCTGAGGGCGGATTTCTGGTCGTTCTGCGAGGCCCGCGCGCCGGGCTTGGCCTTGACGAGCACCAGCGAAAGATTTTTCTGCAGGGTCATGGCGCGACGAAATTCCATGGTCAGGCGATCCCAGAAGTGGTTCTGGTCCGGCATGGACTGCAGCAGATCGGCGCTGGCCTGAAGCCGCAGCGAAACGTTGCGCTCGAGTTCCGCGAGCAGATGCTGCTTGAGCTTGCCGAAGGTGCGCTGCCGGTCGAAGAGGTAACCCATGAATAGCAGCGTGAGCGCGCAAAAGCCGAAGAAAGCCACGCGCAGCGTCCATTTGTTGCCTTCGGGACGCACGAAGACGAGCGGATACATAAAGATGGCCAGGCCGCTAGCCAGGATGAAGACAAAGACGGCGGAAAGAATCGTGAGCTGGAGGCCGCGCCGCTCGAGGCGATCGAGCTCCTGACGATCAATGCTGGCCATGCGTGACACCTGCTGCGGGCAACCTCTCCGTTGGGGACCTGGAGTTGCCGTGTTAAAGACAGCTTCCGTTTCGGGACGGCTGATAGCAATAGCCCCCGGGTACTTTGTGGCGCAAGAGGAAACACATCCTGATTTTGGCACGGAAAGCAGAACAACCCGGAGGCTGGCTACTACAAAGGCGAGTTGGCCGAGCCTAAAAGCGGGCGCTACAACGGCGGAGAGAGGGCACGATCTCAACTAGGCGGGGAGATGTGCATCTTGCGCCTACAGAAAAACCATCGCCATTATCTGTCAAAGTTCCAAGAGGGAAAGAGAATTGACAAGGAATGGGCGTGGTGTGAGAATCCGCGCTGTTATGACTGCCACACAGGTGCTGGTGTTCGCGTTCTTGATTGGATTTTTCGCGGGGTTGCGGTCGCTGACGGCGCCAGCGGTGACGGCGTGGGCCGCACATCTGGACTGGCTGAAGGTGCCGAGCCCACTTTCGTGGATGGGCACGGCGACGGCGGCAATCCTTTTCACATTGTTCGCCTTGGTGGAACTCGTCACTGACAAGCTGCCGAAGACACCGAGCCGCACCGCGCCGCCGGGATTGATTGCGCGGATCGTCCTGGGCGGGTTGAGCGGTGCGTGCGTCGCTTCGGCCGGGGGAGCAGGCACGGTGGTGGGCGCGGTGTTGGGGATTTCGGGCGCGCTCGCGGGCACGTTTGGCGGATACCTGGCGCGCACGCGATTGGTGAAGTCGTTCGGGACGCCGGATTTCGTGATTGCGATTCTGGAAGATCTGGTGACGATTGGCGGGTCGTTGTGGGTTGTTTCGCGGTTTTGAGGCATTTTTTGTGCCGCACCTATGGCGCTACGATTTCATTTTGCGGGGTTCCAGCCTTTGCAGGCTGGACTCACCTCTGGCGCGCCGCTGGCGCTGAAGAAGGCCAAGCAAAGAAGGAAGAAAGGAGAATGAGCGCGCTCATTTGACCGATTCACTACAGGGCTACGGCCGGGGATGTTTCGGTTGATAAAGGTGGACGTCGCCTCCACCGGGAAGCCGTATTCTCGTGATGGAACCCCACTGCGCTTCCTGAACTTCGGAGCACATGACATTTTTCTTCGCGAGAGAAGTCATTTCGGCTTTCAGATCGTCGCACAGGAAATAGAGTTCATGGACACTATTCTGATCCGCAGGGTGGAATGCGGCTTCGGCCGGCGGCAGGGCGAAGATCAGCCAGCCATGGCCGGCATCCACGGATGGAAAGCCGAGAATGTCGCGGAAAAAGGCGCGGTCCGCTTCCGCGTTTTTGCTGTAGACGACCACGTGGGCGCCTGAAATCATTTGCCCTCCTAACACATGCCGGGAAGTTGCACCAGGCTGCACGGTCCGTGACGCTTGCGAATGGGGTTCGCACTAAAAAAAGGGCTTACTTAATCCAAGGGTGCATGCGCGGGAACCAACGCGGAACGTTCCTGCAATATTCTTCGTAGTCCGCACCGAACATTTTTCGCAGCTTGGGCTCTTCATAGAGCTGCACAAACAAAGCCACACCGACGACAGCCACGAGCGCCACGATGAGCGCTGCGCGACTCGAGCGGCCAAAGACCACCCAGAGACTTAGCCAACCCACGAAGAACCCCACGTACATCGGATTGCGTACGTAGCGGTAGAATCCGACCACGACCAATTTCTGCGGGGGAACAAACGGCGCGGGTGTTCCGCGTCCGGTCCATCCGAAATCCCAAATACATCTTAGGGCCACGGCGAAACCCAGCACGGAAGGCACGGCCGTAATCCAGCGCCAACGCCCCACACCGGCCAGGTCCACTTGAAAGCCCAACCAGGACGGCAGAAGCCAGAACCACAACGCCAGGAATGCAGCGCCAACAACCAGCGAAGCTACGGTTGCCGCCCAACGGGCCGCAGGATTTGCATCCGGGGAAGGCGCGGCTTGTCCACTCGTCATCGGAACTCCGTTACGCGGAAGTATGAGCCGATCCCGGGGCAGCAGCAAGCAAAGAAGGTGTCTTTGCGGGGCGCGCCCCGACAGCGAGAAGAACACCTTTCGGGATGGCTCCGGTGGACGTCGGGGTGCAGCAGTTCGGGTTCATTGGCGCTCCGCGCCTGCCGCAAGTTATCGCGGCGGCCATCACGGCGAAAGCGCAAGCCATCCAGCAAGCGGAACGCGCGCAACGAATTGGCCACCACGCAGGCGGAAGCGGCCAAGAAAATTGCCGAAGCTGAAGGCGATGCCAAGTCTATGGTGACGCGGGCGCAGGGCGAAGCGGATGCCAACCGCATCCGGCAGAATTCGCTGACAGCGCAGTGGTTGGATCTGCGCCGCATCGAAAATAGCCACGCGTTGATTGAAAAGTGAAATGGGCAGTTGCCCATGGTGGAAAGCGGGCAAGGCAGCGGAATGATTCTGCAATTGCCGAAACCGTGAGGAGTGAACAATTCGGCGAGAAGTAGGCCACCCAAGAACTTTCAGCGCTCTGAGGCGGTTTCGGCGGGCATGGTTGCGGCATCCCAGGCGATCTTGCCACCCACGATCGTCTTTAAGACTTTGGCGTCACGAATCTTTGCGGGATCAATCGCGAACAGATCTTCGCTTACGATGATCATGTCCGCCAACTTGCCCGTGGTGATCGATCCCTTCTCTTTGTCCAGAAACTCTGCATAGGCCGAGCCCATCGTGTAGGCTTCGATGGTCTCCGCCACGCTTAATTTTTGTTCGGGAAACCATCCTGCCGGATTTTTTCCATCAAGGGTCTGGCGGGTCACGGCCGCGCACACGGTAAACATCGGATTCAGCGGGGCCACGCTCCAGTCGGTGCCAAACGCCAGGTGCACGCCGTGATCCAGGAATGTGCGAAAGGCATAGGTGCGGCTCGCGCGATCGTGGCCAATGCGCGATTCGGCCCAGCGGACGTCATCAATGGCGCGGAAGGGTTGCATGGATGCAATCACTTGTAGTTGGGTGAAGCGGTCAAAATCTTTTGCGGCCATGTGCTGTGCGTGTTCGATGCGGAAACGGCGGTCCGCGGCTCCGTGAGCTTTTTCCGTCTCGGCGTAAATGTCGAGAATCATGGAAATCGCTTGGTCGCCGATCGCGTGTATACACAACTGCAGCCCTGCGGCATCCGCTTTCAGGACGCGGCCGCGCATCAACGATACCGGATGCATGTCTTCGCCCAGCAGGCCGTGATTTTCGGGCTGATTCAGAAATGGTTCGTAGAAATACGTCGTGCCCGATCCGAGCGAGCCATCAGCAAATCCCTTCAATGCCCCCACACGCAAATACGGCCCGCCAAAAGCGTGGCGAAAGCCGATCCTGGTCTGCTCGTCTACGTCATTGATCAGGGGCGCGACGTAAATCCGCGTGGTCAGTTCGCCGCGCTCCAGCAGTTCCGCATAGACCGCGACGTCCGCATCATCCACGGCCATGTCTTGCACGCTGGTAACTCCGAGTGCCCTGGCATGTTCCAGAGCGCGCTTCGCGGCATGCAGTCTCTGCTCGTGCGAAAGAAGCGGGATCACTTTGTTGACGTAATCCATCGCCGCATCTTTCAAAGCGCCGGTGGGATTTCCTTGCGCGTCACGCACAACCGTGCCTCCTGGCGGATCGGGCGTCTTGGCGGTTACACCGGCCAGCTTCAACGCTGCCGAATTCGCCAGGCACATGTGGCCATCGTAGCGATTGACAAGAACCGGAGTATCTCCCGACACGTCGTCAATTAATTCTCTTGTGGGCAATAGGCTCGGCGTCCATTTGGTTTCGTCCCAATCGCCGCCCTGCACCCATTCGCCTTTGGGAATGCGCTTGATTTGCGTGGCAATGCGCTTCTTGAATTCCTCTGGGCTTGCCGCGTCGTTCAACTGGACGTTTTCCAGTTGCAATCCTCCGCTCACGAAATGCACGTGCGCATCGTTAAATCCCGGCAATAGCAGTTTGCCGCCTGCATCGATGAGTTTTGTGCGCGGCCCTAGCCATTACTTCACTTCGTCATTCGAGCCCACGGCCAAAATGCGATCGCCGAGTACCGCCACGGCCTGCGCGGAGGGCTGCGCCTTGTCCACGGTCCAGACTTTTGCATTCGTTACAATCAAGTCCGCAGCCGGCTTCGCCTGCCCGTAGTTTGTCCCCGCCACCAGGAACGCGCTCGCATTTCCCAGCAATAAACTGCAAATAAAGGACTTAAGTTTGATCCCGCACTTTGAATGGAAGTTGCGAAAAAAGAAAGGGGGCGAGTTGGAGATGCGAGTTCTGCGACTGGCTTGGGCATTGGCCATATGACACCATTACAATCCATTCACATTGTGCTTTTCGCGGCATTTACACCGCATTCATCTTTTTGTTACGCCCCGGTCACCACGAGATTTCCCGGTCCTGTCACACTCTCCCCGATTCGCGAAGTCTCTTGGAGTTCCTGTTTACAACCATGTCTACCGCAATTCGACGGTCTACGGTAAACTCCTGCCGATGCGATCTGCGGCGCGAGAGCTGTACATGAAGCGCATCCTGATCATTGAGGACGATCGCGACATCGTCGAGCTCGTCCGCTATAACCTTGCTAATGAGGGTTTTCAGGTGAATGCGGCACTCGACGGCAACACCGGTCTCTCTTCTCTCAAGAAGACTCCGCCGGATCTTTTGCTGCTCGACCTGATGCTTCCCAAGATGTCCGGACTGGAAATCTGCCGCGAAGTGCGCAAGGATGATTCGCTGAACCGACTTCCCATCTTGATGCTTACGGCGCGGGGCGATGAAGCAGACCGCGTGGTCGGGCTCGAGATGGGCGCCGACGATTATGTCACCAAGCCCTTCAGCCCGCGCGAGCTTATTGCCAGGGTGAAGGCGCTCCTTCGACGCGCCGAGCCTCCCGCCGATTCGCCGCGCGTCCTGGAAATCGGCAAGCTGGCGATTGATCCCGCATCCTACCGCGTCAGCCATTCCGGGAGGCCCGTGCCCCTGAGCACGCTTGAATTTCGGTTGCTCTATTACCTGGCTTCGCGCCCCAATCGCGTTTTCACTCGAGATCAGCTTCTCGATGCCGTCTGGGGAACTGATCGCTTCGTGACACCGCGTAGCGTGGACGTGTACGTACGCCGCCTGCGCGAAAAAATCGAATCCGATCCGGAAAATCCCCTACACCTGAAGACCGTTCGCGGCGCAGGCTACTTATTCGAGACACGTGCAGCGTAAACTCTTTTGGAACCTCGCGCTTACCTTCGTGGCGCTCCTGCTGAGCGTGCTGTTGGCGGATTTTCTTGCCGAACGAGCCTTGCGCAGCAGCTACGAAAACAACGCGTATAGCCAGCTCAAGTCCATCGCCAGTTTACTTCCCTTCGAACAGTTACATCTCGCGAATTTTCCGCCACAAACTGCAGAAGAAACTACCGCGCTCAACCAGTGGGTTGCCGCAGCGGCCAGCAAAAGTGGTGCGCGCATTTCTGTCATCTCGGCGGACGGACGAGTGATTGCGGACTCCGAATCCGAAACGCAGACGATGGAAACACACGCGGATCGCCCGGAAGTCCGCCAAGCGCTGCAATCCGGCGAAGGCCGCGCAATGCGTCAGAGCGTGTCGGTCAAACGCCCTCTTCTCTACTACGCCGTGCGCCGTACTATGGCGAACAATGTTCCCGCCGTTCTGCGCCTGGCCCTTCCGCTGGAAGGCTTGGGGGAAACGCTGGGAACGTTTCGGGCGCGGTTGTGGGTGTGGTCCTTTTTCATTTTCTTTCTGGCCGGAGCGGTCGCTTTGTTGACGTCGCGCTCCTACACCGACCGGATCGAGCGGCTGCGCGAATTTTCGCGGCGCGTGGCCGAAGGAGACTTCCGGCCGATTTCCTCCGATGGCACGGGCGACACGCTGGAGGCATTGGGCTACTCGCTGAATCAGACGGCGGCCCGCCTCGACCGCACTATTCAGACGCTTACCGAAGAGCGCAATCTTTCCTCCGCGATTCTCGGTTCGATGGTAGAAGGCGTAGCCGTGGTAAATGGCGCCGAACGCCTGGTTTTCGCGAACCCGGGATTTGCCTCGATCCTTGGACTGGATGTGCCCCCGGTTTCGGGAAGCGCGCTGCTCGAAGTTGTGCGCCAGACGGAGCTGATTGAGGCGGTCCGCCGGGTGCTTGCCGGGGAACCGCGTGTCGAAGCTGAAATCGCCACGGGTACGCTGCGTCAGCATTACTTTGCCGCCACCGTGGCTTCGGTTCGCGCGGGGGAAACCTCCGGTGCGGTGATCGTGCTGCACGACATCACGGAGCTACGCAAGCTGGAGCGCATCCGGCGCGATTTTGTCGCCAATGTCTCCCATGAATTCCGCACGCCGCTGACGGCGATCCAGGGATTTTCCGAAACACTGCTGGGCGGAGCGATGAACGACCCGCAAAACCGTGAGCGATTCCTTGGCATCATTCTGGAGCACGCGCGGCGCCTGGCGCGGCTCACCGAGGATCTTTTGCGCCTTTCCCAGATGGATGCCGACCGGCTGGAACTGGAATTGCGCAGCGTCAACGTCAAGCAACTCATCGAGTCGTGTTACGAGACCGCCAGCCACCGCGCGGCAGAAAAAGAGCTCGAGGTCTCGCTGGATCTTCCAACGCATCTGCCCGATGTTTCAGGCGACGCGCGCCGGCTGCAAGAAGTTCTGCAAAACCTCCTCGACAACGCCATCCAGTACACTCTGCCTGGTGGAAAAATAGTTTTGAGCGCGGATACGAAGAACGAGGAAGTGATCCTGACCGTCAGCGATACGGGCATCGGCATTCCGCAAGCCGATCAGCCGCGCATCTTCGAGCGCTTTTATCGCGTGGACGTGGCGCGCTCCCGCGAGGCCGGAGGCACGGGCCTCGGCTTGGCGATTGCCAAGCATCTCATTGAGGGACACGGCGGGCGCATTTGGGTCGAGAGCGAGGTAGGGATCGGTTCGAAGTTCCATGTCTCCGTGCCGCTCTTCGATCCGGAGCGCGCTGCACCGCGGGCAACGGCAGCCGCAGGAGGAAGCGCGCGTGCCGGACGCAGTTTCCCTGCAAATCCCTAGGAGCCTGCGCGCTATTCGACCCGCCGAGAGTCTCCGCCGCAAGGCCAAAAAGCACATCTTTTAAGGCTTTTCGTCGTGTTTGAAGTCCGTGCCTCCCGAAACCCGCTTGGAACTTCATTTACTCTTATTCATTTCGTTGTTAACGATTTGTAATGTCCAAGGCTCACACTGTGAGCCAAGGTGCTGGTTATAGGTGCCTGCCGTGCGGAGGAATGCATGTCTACAGCGGCCGGTTTGACGGAAGTGGTACTCTACGACACGCTGGTCAATTATCTCATCTCGATGGCGCGGCTCGTGGAGAGCGCCATGAATCGAGCGCTCGACGCGATCGTGGGGTTCGATAATTCACGCACCGCGGGACTCCCGGGCGAAGTTTTCCTTCTCGAACCGCGCATCAACGAAATGGAGATCATGATTGACGAGCACGCGATTCGCTTGCTGCGGCGCGGCTCTTTCGGCGACGACGAGATGCGCCTGATCGTGGCGGCGCTGAAGATCACCAACGACCTGGAACGAATCGGCGACATCGCCGTGAACCTGGCGGAGCGGGTGATCACGCTGCGCGAGATACCCGGCGCGCGGCCTCCGGAGGAACTCGCGCCTATGGCCGAAGCCGTGCGCGCGATGGTCAGTAGAAGCCTGGGCGCGCTGATTTTCCGCAATGCGGAAATGGCCGCGCAGGTTTTGGAGAGCGACGATGTGGTGGATCAATACCGCGATCGCATCTTCGAGAATCTGCTGCAACACATGACCCAGGATGTGGCGCTGGTGAGCCCGGGCATGCAATTCGTGCTGGCGACGCGGCATCTGGAGCGCATCGCGGATCACGCCACAAACATCGCGGAAGACATTATTTTCTGGGTACGGGGCCTGGACGTTCGCCACGGGCGCGGGTTGACGCTGCGGCCCGAGCAGGATCAGGTGAGCAGGGGTACGGCCGGCGAGGTCACCGAGAATTCACGTGGACTTCATTCGGATGTGACTCCCGGATGCGAGAATCAGCCAATCTGAACTTCAATCCACGTCCTACCACGGGGACCGGTGCACCCCTGGCTCCGGTCCCTTTTCCCCTGATGTAACAAGCCGCGAGACATCCCTTGACCCCGAGAAAGAGTCTTATCTATTGTGATAGTGTGGGTAAAGTGAAGGTCATACCGGCTAGAGAGAATAGGCAAGCGTCTGAGCGGCGAAGTCTGCACTTCGTTTGTTTACTGCTTATCGCTTTATTACTCTACAACCCATTCTTTGCGCTTTTGCACGGGCACAGCGGATTTGAAGTGCACCATCTGGCGCGGAACCGCGCAACGGTAGGCGCGTCGGAGCTGCAACATTTCTCACCGGTCACGAGTCAAAGCGGCACCGTGGAATTGCCGGCGGCGGAACCTGTTCGCGAGAGCCTTTCCGCAGCTGATGAACAAGAATATCCGCGGACGAGAGTAAGCCCTGAGAAACCAGCCGCGCCCATCAAGTATTCCTCCAGTCTGCGGTTTCGTCCCCCGCCGATCGCGTAGTACCCTTCCTCTCATCCCTCAGAAAAGGGCAAGAAGCTGCCGTGCTGCCAAACGAGCAGCAGTTGATTCTGATTCTATTGCGCGCGAGATCTTGATCTCCGGGAGTGCCACTCGCCGGAAAGGAATTGGGCATGACACGAAAAATACAGATTGTGATTGGAATTGGATTGGTTGCGGCTCTGGCCGTGAGCTGGGGATTGCTGACGCGCTCTCACACTGAGGCGGACGGCAAGGATCCGGAGAATGGCAGCGCAGGCGAAGTGGTTGCGGCGATTGTCCACGCGCAACGCGGCACGATTGAGAACTCGCTGACTATTGCAGGAGCGTTCAAACCTTTTCAAGAGGTGGATATCCACGCCAAAGTGGCAGGTTATATCCGAACGATTCCGGTTGACGTCGGCGACCACGTGCGCGAGGGGCAAACGATCGCCGTTCTGGAAATTCCGGAATTGGCTGCCGAATTGGCAGGTGCGAACGCCGCCGTGCGACGCACGCAAGAAGAAATTCGCCGCGCGCAAGGAGACGTGGAACGCGCGAAATCGGCACATGACGCGGCCCATGCGATGTGTCAACGGTTGACGCAAGCCTCACAACAGAGAGCAGGATTGGTGGCGCAGCAGGAAGTGGATGATGCGCACGCAAAGGACCTGGAGGCGGAGGCACAGGTTTCAAGCGCGCAAGCGGCACTCAGTTCGGCCCAACAGGCCCAGGAGATGGCGGAAGCAAGCCAAAAACAGTACACCGCGCTCTCCAATTACGCGCGAATCACGGCGCCCTTCGCAGGGGTAATCACGGCGAGGTATGCGGACACAGGGGCGCTGATCTCGGCGGGAACGGCTTCCAGCTCTCAATCCACCCCGGTGGTGCGCCTGGCGGAAATAGCGAAGTTGCGGCTGGTGTTGCCCGTGCCGGAGTCGCTTGCGGGAGAGATTCATCTGGGTGATCCCGTGAAGGTGGACGTACAGGCCCTGCATCAGGACATCGTGGGAAAAGTATCGAGGTTCGCGGGCGCGCTGGATTCGCAAACACGAACGATGGAAACGGAAATCGATTTCGAGAACAAGGATGGGAAGCTGTTGCCGGGGATGTATGCGGAAACAGTGCTGCAACTGGCGGAGAGAAAGAATGTTTTGGTGGCACCACTCGAGGCAGTGGCGCAGGGCAGCGATGGAGTCAGAGTGCTGGTCGTGAATGCGCAGAATGTTGTGGAAGAGCGGAAGGTAAGCCTGGGGCTGCAGGGTAAGTCGCGTGTGGAAGTGCTTTCCGGCCTGGCGGAGGGCGACAAGTTGATTATCGGCAATCAAAGCCAGTTTCGGAACGGGGAAAGGGTAGTGCCAAAAGAAGTGAAGTTGCCCGACACGGAAGAAGGAGGGGCGCATTAATGGCCGGCTTCGCGATTCGAAATCCATTTTTCATCATCGTCTGCTGCCTGATGATCGCGATTGTAGGTACGGTCACGTTGGTACGCATGCCCGTGGACCTGTTTCCGCCGATCAACATTCCCGTCGTCGTGGTAGCGACATTTTATTCGGGTATGCCCCCGCAACAGATTGAAGCGAGCATCACCAATCCGTTTGAGAGATTTTTCACGCTGGCAAGCGATGTGGATCACATCGAATCGCGATCGCTACCCGGCGTGAGCCTGGTGAAGATCTATTTTCAACCAGGATCCAATGCGGATTCGGACGTGAGTACGATCGCGAATCTCGCCATGGCGCAATTGCGGCGCTTGCCGCAAGGAACATTGCCGCCCGTGGTGCTGAAATTCGACGCTTCGAGCCTGCCGGTGTGCCTAGTGACCTTGAAAGGCCAGGGATTGGATGAAACAGAATTGCACGACCTGGGGCAATTCAATGTGCGCAACCAGATCGCGAATGTGCCGGGCGCATCTGTGCCGCAGCCATTCGGTGGAAAGTACCGACAGATCATGGTGTACGTGGACCCGCTGAAGCTGGAGGCGCACCAGCTGAGTCCGATGGATGTGGTGCGGCAGGTGAATGAAAGCAACCTGATTTTGCCGGCCGGCGACGTGAAGATCGGGCCGTTTGATTACAACCTTTACTCGAATGCACAAGCGCCAGACGCGAAGGCGATCAGTACGATGCCGTTGAAGACCGTGGGGCAATCGTCGGTAATGGTGGCGGATGTGGGCAAAGCGGTGGATGCACAAGCGATCCAGACCAATATTGTTCGCGTGGACGGCCAGCCGTCCGTGTACTTGCCGATACTGAAGCAGGGAGGAGACACAAACACCATTGCGGTGGTGAGCGGAATTCGCGAGGCCCTGGCGAATCTGGTGGACGTTCCGAAATCGCTTGTTACGCGAGTGGTGTTCGACCAGTCCATCTTTGTGAGAACGGCGATCCGAAACCTGATCAATGAAGGAGCGATCGGCCTGGTCTTGACGGGGCTGATGATCCTGCTGTTTCTGGGCAGCATGCGGGCGACAGCAGCGGTGTTCCTGTCAATTCCGCTGTCGGCACTTGCGGCGTTTCTGGCGATCAACGCGGGGGGCGGAACGGTTAATACGATGGTGCTGGGCGGGTTGGCGCTGGTGTTTTCGCGGTTAATCGACAATTCCGTGATCGTGCTGGAAAACATTTTCCGCCACCTGGAAATGGGCCAGACGCCGGAGATGGCGGCGGAAAAGGGCGGGAATGAGGTGGCGCTGGCGGTACTGGCGGCGACACTCACGACGACGATCGTGTTTTTTCCGGTGGTGTTTTTGTATGGAGTGAGCCGATTCCTGTTCCTGGCGCTGGCTTCGTCTGTGGTGCTGTCGCTGTTCGCATCATACCTGGTGGCAATGACGGTTGTGCCGGTATATTGCGCGAAACTGATGCACAAACACGAAGCGGACGAAGAACTCGAAGGCGATGAGGTGTCTGCTTTGGGGCGCGTGGTGAAGCGCTTTAATCAAGGATTCTCTGAGATGCTAACGAGATACGACAAAAGCCTGTCGCGCGCCCTGCTGCGACCGGCGGCCACGGTGGTTGGACTTGCAGGAGTGTCGCTGCTCAGCCTTTCACTCTATCCGCTATTAAGTGTGGCGTTTTTCCCGCGGACCGATCCCGGACAGTTTGTAATTAACGTAAAGGCGCCTTCGGGCACGCGCGTGGAACTGACCGAGAATTATGTGAAGCAGGTCGAAGATATTATCCGACAGGTCGTGCCGAAGAATGAGTTGCAGATGGTGGTGTCCAATATCGGGATTACGCCGGATTTTTCGGTGATCTACACATCCAACTCCGCGCCACACACGGCCTTTGTGCAGGCGAGCCTGAAAGAAGGACACAGGACCGGCAGCTACGAGTACATGAAACGCGTGAGGGAGCAGATGCAGAAGCAACTGCCACAGCTCACAGCCTATTTTCAATCGGGGGGATTGGTGGATGCTGTGTTGAATCTCGGATTGCCGGCGCCCATTGATATTCAGGTGAGCGGAAGCGACATGAACGCGACGCATTCGGTGGCGTCGAGTATCGCTTCCCAAACGCGGCAACTCACAGGCGTGAGTGATGTGTTGATTCCGCAGGACGTGGACTACCCGGCGCTGATGCTCGATGTGGACCGGGAGAAGGCGGCGCAACTTGGATTGTCGCAGAAGGAAGTGGTGGACAACCTGATCACGGCGCTGACCTCGAACGGAATGATCGCGCCGAATTACTGGGTGGATCCGAAGAGCGGGAACCCTTACCTGCTGACGGTACAGTATCCGGAAAACATGGTGAAGACGGTAACGGACCTAAAGCAGATTCCACTGCGCGGACCTAAATTGACGCAACCGACGTTTCTCGATTCGGTGGTGACGCTGCGGAATATCTCCGCGCCGACGGAGGTGGATCACTACCAACTGGCGCGGGTGATGGACGTATACGTTTCGCCCAGGAAAGAAGACCTCGGGAGGGTGGCGAGCCAAGTGGATAAAATCATCAAGAAAACAAAACTGCCCGAGGGTGTGCGCGTGAAGCTGCGCGGATCGGTGCAAGGAATGCGCGCATCGTTCCAGAGTTTCGGGGCGGGGCTGATTCTGTCGGTGGTGCTGGTGTATTTGATCCTCGTGGCGCAATTCGCTTCGTGGAAAGACCCGTTCATCATCTTGCTGGCGGTGCCGCCGGGGTTGTCGGGGGTGCTGTTGTTCCTGCTGGCGACGAACACGACGCTGAATGTGATGTCGCTGATGGGGGTGGTGATGATGGTAGGGATTGTGGTGTCCAACAGCATCCTGATTGTGGAGTTCGCTCGCCAACTGCATAAAGAAGGAAAATCGGCGCAAGAGGCGGTGGCGACGGCGTCACGGCAACGGTTGCGGCCGGTGCTGATGACCTCACTGGCGACGCTGTTGGGGCTAATCCCCATGGCTGTGGGGATGGAAGCAGGAAGCGAAGCTTATGCGTCGCTGGCACGGGCAATCATTGGCGGGCTGCTGGTGTCGGTAGTGGTAACCGTGTACCTGGTGCCGGCGGCGTACGTACTGGTGCATCGCGGGGAAGAAGCGATGGAGGTGACGACATGACGCGCACCGGCACCGCGCTCGCTCTCTTCTGTGTCCTGGCCACCTCCGCGGGTGCGCAAACATCGAAACAACCTGGAACGAATCCGTCATCCGCAAGCGGCAGCAAAGTGTTGACAATTCCGGAGGCGGAGGCTATCGCGCTGCGAAACAATCCCCAGATTACAGTGGGTAAGCTCAAGGCACTTGTGGCAGCACAAGTTGTTCGCGAGGCACGGTCGGCGCTGATGCCAACGGCGAACCTGAGCCTTACAGCGGTAGATTCGCGCCCGGGAAGCCGCATCGCCGCAGGTTATTTGAATAATCCTGTGATTTATCCACGCGCAGCCGCAGGAGTCGCCGTAAGCCAACTGGTCACGGACTTTGGGCGCACGACAAATCTGTTGTCGAGTTCGCTGCTTTTCGCCAAGGCGGAAGATGAAAATGCCGCCGCGACGCGGGCTCAAGTCCTGCTAGCCGTGGACCAGGGGTTTTACAACGTGCTGGAGGCCAAAGCCTTGGAAAAGGTGGCGGACCAGACGGTGGAGTCGAGAAGCGTACTCGTGGAAAAAATCCAGGCGCTAACGAATGCAAAACTAAAGTCGGATCTGGACCTCAGTTTTTCCAAAGTGGAGTTTGCGCGGGCGAAACTTCTGCAACTGCAAGCGAGGAACGACTATGAAGCAGCACGTGCAGGTCTTTCGGCGCTGTTGGGCTATTCGGACGAGCAGGACTTCGAGCCGGTGGAGGATTCCCAAACGATGAACCCTCCTGCGGAAGATGCAGCGCCGCTGATTCAACAAGCGCTGCAACAAAGGCCGGAGGTGATTGCGCTGCAATACAGCGTGGACTCTGCGGCGAAATTCGGCCACGCCGAACACGATCTGGTGCGGCCCACGGTCAGCGCACTGGGAGCGGTGGGATTGGCGCCGGTGCGAGACCCGCATATTGACAATTGGTACGGGGCCGTGGGAGTGAACGTCAACATTCCAATCTTTAACGGCTTTCTGTACAACGCGCGAGCTAAGGCGGCGGATCTGGTGACCGAAGCGGACCGGCAGAAGTTGCGCGACCTGCGAAACACGATTGCACGGGACGTCCGGACGACCTGGCAGGAAACTAGACATGCTTATGAACGGCTGGATGTAACGCGGCAATTCCGGGAGCAGGCCGACCAGGCGATGGACCTGGCGCAGGCGCGCTACAGCCTGGGATTGGGGTCGATTGTCGAATACACCCAAGCGGAATTGCAAAAGACAGAAGCGGAAATTGCCGACACAGAGGCAGGTTACAGATATCGCGTTTCGCAGCTTGAGCTCGCTTACACAGTGGGTGTGCCGAGGTAAGGCGCATCGCATTTAGAAGGCCTTGGGTACTGCAGGCGAACGTTCGTCGAACCGCAGTGCGGTCGAGCTGAGGAACGAAATGGCAACCCAGTAATCCTTGCCTGCCAGGGTCCAACTGGCTGATTTAACACCACTTAGACATAGCCTACCGCTAATTGTTACAGATTATTCACAGTGGATTGACGTAAGTGTAAGAGTCCGTCACTAAGGTCGGGACCGGGGTGGTATGTTTTTTCCCGCTTGTCCTGGTCGAATTTCGAAGAAAAAGAGAGAGGCAATGAAAAAACTTGCGTCACTAGCACTATCAATGTTCCTGGTAACGGGAACGGCTTTCGCAGACACACCGAAAGACACACCGAAAGAAACTGACGCGCAACCGGCAAAGACCACCGCGCCGGCGAAGCCCGCCGAGAAAAGCAACGCGGAAATCGCTGCGCAAATGGAAGAACTGCGTCAGGCCCTGCAAGCACAACAAGAACAGCTTCAAATGCTGAAGGAGGAACTGACAAAGCGGGACCGGCAGATCGAAGAAGCCCGGGAAGCCGCGGCCGCCGCGAACGCGCGGGCGACCGATGCCAACGCGAAGGCCAGCGAAGCGGTGACCACCACGGCGGAAGTGAAGACCACGACGGCGGCGCTGAACACGACCGTATCCAACATGGAAGCGGTCAACGCGGCGGCGGTGAAGACTTCGACACAAGCGGCGGCGCAAGCGAAGCCCGCGAACCCAGAAGAAGGACCGCTCACCATACGCTATAAGGGAGTGAGCATAACGCCGGGCGGGTTTATCGCGGCGGAAACGGTGAATCGCCACCGTGCGGCGAGCGCGGATATCAACACGCCGTTCACGAGCATCCCGTATCCCGGGAATTCGCTCGCCTACACGTCTGAATTCAACGCGTCGGCCCGGCAATCGCGAATTACCACACTAATCGAGACGAAGATTGGCAGCGCCAAGGTGAATGGGTACTACGAAGCGGATTTCCTCGGCGCCGGGACCACCTCTAACAACCGGGAGAGCAACAGCTATGTCTACCGGCAGCGGCAAATATTCGGGCTGGTGGCATTCGAAAACGGCTGGTCGTTCACGGGCGGACAGATGTGGACCCTGGCGACGGCGAACCGGAAGGGTATTGTGAACCGGCAGGAGAACTTGCCCGCAATGATCGACCCCCAGTACGTGGTCGGATTCAACTGGGAGCGCGCGTATGCCATCCGAGCGGTGAAGAGCTTCGGCGGCAAATTTGCCGTGGCCGCTTCACTTGAAGGCCCTCAATCAACCATCGGCGGGCGCGGTTTCTCTACCTATACGACCCAGGCCATTAGCGCGACAGGTGCACTCAGCGTTGCCTCGTCCACAGCGAACTTTTGGTTGAACGCGCCCGGAAATAGCGGCGGTCTTTTCAACGCGTTTGACCCGACCGGGTATACCGTGAATCATGCGCCGGACATCATTGTGAAGGCCGCGGCCGATCCCGGATTCGGACACTACGAGCTGTTTGGAATCGTCAGTTTCTTCCGTGATCGCGCGTATCCTTGCGCGGTGCTGAGTCCAACGGCTACGACACTACCCAAGAACTCAGTCCTGATTGGCCCGGGAGTAACCAACCCAGCCTGCGTCTCGGGCACGACGGCGCTTACGGCGCCTTCCTCACTGTTGGCCTATAACAATTCCAGCACTGGCGGAGGACTTGGGGGAAGTGTGTTGTTGCCGATTATTGCCAAGAAACTGGATTTCACGCTCAGTGGAGCCTGGGGTGATGGTATTAACCGGTTTGGCTCTGCGCAGTTAGCGGATGCAACTGCTCGTCCGGACGGCACTTTGGCACTTCTACGTGGCGAGCAAGCCCTCGGGAGACTGGACTGGCACCCAACCCCGAAGTGGGACTTTTACGCTTACTTCGGTAATGAGTATGCTTGGCGCGCCGGATACTCCGGATATAAGACTGTGACGAAATCGAATACTCCGGCGATTCCCCCGGTCCTCGCTGCCGATGGCACCACCGTGCTGCAACCCGGCTATCCTGCGATTACCACCTACGTGACGTCAGTCAACGCCATAGGCGGTTACGGTAACAAGGCGGCTAACAACACAGGTTGCAGCACCGAGCTCGCACCCCCAGCAACGGGACCCGCTGGTTCGGGATTCCCGAGCGGAGGTGGTACTTGCGCAGGCGACGTTCGGAACATCATCGAGGGCACCCTCGGCTTCTGGTACAAGCCGTACGCCGGGCCGAAGGGGCGTCTGCAGATGGGGTTGCAATACTCTTACTTCGAGAAATGGGGCTGGTCTGGCACGGGTGGTTTGACCAGTGGCACTCCCGGCGTTCCCTACACGGGCCCTGGCCTTTCCCCCAAGGCCGTGGACAACATGATCTGGACGTCTTTCCGTTACTACTTGCCGTAAGAGGTGCTACTTTAAACAGCCTGTTCTTCCGCAAAGGGAACAGCACAAAGGGGCAGCCTGGGCGGGCTGCCCTTTTCTCTTGAGTCTCTTTTGTTTTGGAGACTTAAGTAGCTCACGGGGAAAGGATTAGGAGCTGCAATGGAAAATATTTCTAATATTTAACAGACTCTCCACGGGATGTAACACTCCTGTAACTTCTGCCGAGCAGACTCGAAGGTAATTCGAAAGACATCACGAATACGGGGAGATCTACCTCATGAAGCGAACTGTCTGGCTATTGGCCGCTTTCCTAGGTGTGGTCGCGCTCGTCGTGGCTGCCCAGAATCCGCTGCTGATTAATGGAGCTGGCGCGACGTTCCCATATCCGATTTATTCCAAGTGGTTCGATGTGTATCACCAAAAGAACGGAAATATTCAGTTCAATTACCAATCGGTGGGCTCCGGCGCGGGCATTAAGCAGGTCACCGAAGGAACTGTGGATTTTGGAGCCACGGACGGCCCGATGAACGACGAGCAATTGAAGGCATTCCAGGAGAAGCGTGGTTCCGGCATCCTGCACTTCCCGACGGTGCTTGGGGCGGTGGTACCGACTTACAACGTGCCGGGCGTAAGTGGGGCGCTGAATTTTACGCCTGATGCCCTGGCTGGAATTTTCCTGGGCAAAATCACCAAGTGGAATGATCCGGCCATCGGCGGGGCGAACAAGGGTGTGAATCTCCCGGCGAATGACATCATCGTGGTGCACCGTTCGGATGGCAGCGGCACGACCTATTGCTGGACAGACTACCTCTCGAAGGTAAGCGACGAATGGAAGAGCAAGGCGAGCAAGGGGACGTCCGTGAATTGGCCCGTGGGTCTGGGTGGCAAGGGCAACGAAGGCGTGACCGGACTGATCAAGCAGACCCCAAATTCCATCGGCTACGTGGAACTCATTTATGCTGCTCAGAACAACATTCCCTACGGATCGGTGAAAAATTCCGCCGGCTCCTTTGTGAAAGCGGACTTGAAGAGCGTCAGCGAAGCTGCCGCAGGCACCGCAAAGGATATGCCGGATGATTTCCGGGTTTCTATCACCAACGCCCCCGGGAAGACGGCCTATCCGATTTCGACTTTCACCTGGCTGCTGATTCCCGAGAAGTTTCAGGACGGCGGGAAGCGAGACGCCATCAAGGGCTTTCTGCAATGGATGCTGGCGGAGGGGCAGGATTCGGTGGAAGCACTTTCCTACGCGAAGCTGCCGAAGGAAGTGGTCGAGAAGGAAAAGAAGGCAATCGACAAGGTGAAGTAATCCGACAAGAGAAACGTGGCAACGGTAAATCCAACGGTTCAGAGCGTGGGCCCTCAAGCGGGCTCGCGCTCTTTCGTGTCTAAGCTTCGGCAAGGCGACGAGATCGCGCGGCTCGTAACGTTTCTGTTCGCAGCTTCGGTCGTTGTGGTTACGGTGCTCCTGGTTTACGAATTGTGGGTAGGGTCGGCGTTGCCCCGCGCGAAGTTCGGGCTGCATTTTTTTGTGACGCAGGTATGGGATCCGATTCTGGACGAGTACGGAGCGCTGCCGTTTATCTATGGAACCCTCGTGACGTCCGGGGTTGCATTACTGCTTGCGGTGCCGCTCGGCATCGGCGCAGCCATTTTTCTGGCGGAACTGGCGCCACCGCGGATATCGGACACGCTACAGTTCTTCATTGACCTGCTGGCGGCGGTGCCGAGCGTGATCTATGGATTGTTGGGAGTGTTCATTGTTGTGCCGTTGATGCGCACGGTGATTTTCCCGTCACTAAACAAACCGCTGGGTTTCTTGCCCTGGTTCAAAGGGCCTTCTTACGGAGTCGGTTTCCTGACTGCGGGCATCGTGATGGCGATCATGGTGATCCCCTACATTATTTCCGTGTCGCGCGAGGTGCTGTTGTCGGTTCCGCGGGACCAGCGGGAAGCGGCGCTGGCGTTGGGCTCCACGCGTTGGGAGTCCACGTGGAAAGTCGTCGTGCCCTTCGCGAAGACCGGCATTATGGGCTCGATTTTTCTGGCACTGGCACGCGCGCTGGGTGAAACGATGGCAGTGACCATGGTCATAGGTAATACGCCGAAGATCAGCGCTTCGCTCTTCGCGCCTGGCTATTCCATCGCCGCGGTCATCGCAAACGAATTTACGGAAGCGACCGGGGACAGGTATTTGCAAGCGCTGGTGGAATTGGGCCTGGTGTTGTTCCTTCTGACTTTTATTTTGAACGGACTGGCGCGTTTGCTGATTATCTTGACGACGCAGAAGGGTAGCGGGATAGCGAACTGATGAGCACGCGGCTCCGCTGGCGAAAATTTCTCAGCAATCTCATGCTGACAATGACGGGTCTGTGCGCCTTGATTTCCGTCAGCGCCCTCTTCTTCATCCTTGGCTACCTGCTCTTCAACGGCGGAACGTCCATTAATTGGGCGTTTTTCACGCAACTCCCGAAGCCGGTGGGCGAAACGGGTGGAGGAATGGCCAATGCAATTCTGGGCAGCGCAAAGCTCTTGTTAGCCGCGTCCTTGTTCGGAGTGCCCATCGGCTTCCTCGGTGGAATTTACCTGGCCGAGTTTAGCGAGAGCGCTACGGCATCGGTGGTGCGTTATTCGGCGGATTTACTAAATGGCGTGCCGTCGATTGTGATCGGGATTTTCGCCTATAGCATGGTGGTGCTGCCGTTCAAGCATTTCTCGACGCTTGCAGGGGCGTTTGCACTGGGCCTGATGATGATTCCCATCACCTTACGCAGCACGGAAGAATTTCTGCGCAGCGTGCCGCGAAACCTGAGGGAAGGCGCCATGGCGCTGGGTGCCAGCAAGACGAAAACGATCGCTTCGGTGATCGTGCCGGCCGCGTATCGAGGCATTCTGACGGCGATCCTGCTGGCGCTGGCGCGCGTGGCCGGAGAGACGGCGCCGCTGCTCTTTACCGCATTCGGAAACCGCTTCTGGGCTCATGGCTGGTTGCAACCGACAGCCTCATTACCGGTCATGATTTTCACCTACGCTGTATCGCCCTATGATGACTGGCACAGGCAAGCATGGGCGGCTGGGTTGGTCCTGCTGGGGCTGATTCTGATTATCAATATCGCGGCCCGGACGATTTTGTCGCGAGGCATAGCGGTGCCAAGATCATGAACATGCATGCGTCCGCGAAACCGGGGCTATCCGTGAACATACTCACAACGGCGGGGACACCCGCGAACCGCGAGACAGCCGCGTCTTTACCGATGCGGATGACCATCAAAAAAGTCAATTTTTTCTACGGCACCAAACAAATCCTTTTTGACATCAACATGGGCATTGCCGACAAGAGGGTGACAGCGCTCATTGGGCCGTCCGGATGCGGGAAATCCACGCTCCTGCGCACGCTGAACCGCATGCATGAAACAGTGAGCAGTTCGCGTCTCGAGGGGGAGATTCAGCTGGACGAACAAAATATTCTGGCACAGGACGTGACTTCGTTGCGCCGGCGGGTCGGAATGGTGTTTCAACGGCCCAATCCATTTCCAAAATCGATTTTCGACAATGTAGCGTATGGCCCGCGGATCAATGGAGTCAAGGGTTCGATCTCCGATGCTGTTGAGAAAAGCCTCCGACATGCGGCGCTCTGGGAAGAAGTGAAGGATCACCTGCACAAATCGGCTTACGAACTTTCGGGCGGGCAACAGCAGCGGCTGTGCATCGCACGGGCACTGGCGGTCGAGCCTGAGGTGCTCCTCTTGGACGAGCCTTGCTCGGCGCTGGATCCGATCAGCACGGCAAAAATCGAAGAACTGCTGGTGGAATTGAAGAACTTGACGACGATTGCGATCGTGACGCACAACATGCAGCAGGCCGCGCGTGTGAGTGACTTCACCGCCTTTCTACTGACCGGACAGGTGATCGAGTTCACTCCGACGCCGCAACTATTTACGACGCCCAGTGACCCACGGACGGAAGCTTATATCACCGGCCGTTTTGGATGAGACTGAAGCTTTTTCTGCGACGCGGTGGTGAATGCGGTTAAGATGACGACGGGAAGGCTTTCATGGAACGCCATTTCGAAAAGGATCTGAACGAACTGAAGGAAAGGCTGCTGTGGATGGGCAGCCTTGCCGAGAGAGCCGTGCATCAGGCCGTGCACGCGGTGCTGGAGTCAGACGAGCAGTTGGCCAAGCGCGTTCTGGATGAAGAAGACGCCATCAATGAGCTACAGCTCGAAATAGACGATCGGGTGGTGCAGCTTCTGGCGCTGCATCAGTTGATGGCAGTGGACCTTCGCTTCGTTCTGGCGGTATCCCGCATTAACAATGATCTAGAGCGCATTGGCGACCAGGCTGTGAACATCGCGCAAGGAGCATTGCGGATACTGCGGCACCCGAGGGTGAAGCCGTACGTGGATTTGCCTCGCATGACCGAGTTGGTGGAAGAGCAGGTCCGCAATGCGTTGAACGCGGTGGTGCGGCGTGATGTGGAGCTGGCGCAAAAAGTCATGGCTACGGACGATCAGGTGGATCATTACCGGGACCAGATTTTTCGCGAACTGCTTACCTACATGATGGGTGATTCGAGCGTGGTGTTTCCCGCGTTCGAGTTGATCCTGGTGGCGAAGAATTTGGAGCGGATCGGCGACCACGCGACGAATATCGCCGAAGATGTGATTTATATCGTGCAGGGGCAGGACATCCGGCATCCCTCCGTTGACCGCCGCTAACGAGCGCGGCTATTGGAGTCGTAAACGAAGGCGCGGGACGCCCGCCAAAGCAACAGCAGAGCAACCAGGGCACTCAGAACCGAGAGAATGATTCCTGCCGTGCGATCGAGAGTGCGCGCAAAGCGCACACGAATCTCGGAATGGCCGGGCTCGACGGGAATCACCATCTGATTGATGTCGTCGAGGCGCTCCGGGCGGATGCGCTTGCCGTTCACTTCCACTCGCCAGGCCGGATAGTTGAGGAGCCTCAGGTCGATGAGCGAGTGCGTCTGCGCGATCACACGAAGTTCTTTTTCTTCCGTGGTCCATTTCACGACATGAATCGCCGTACCGGAAGCGCAGGATTCTTCCTTATTTGCGCACACAACTCGGACCGGCGGAGAGCTTGGCGGCAGATCCAGGTGGTCGTCGCCGACGGGATCGTATTCGTCGGTACCGTCGAAGCCGTTGCCGGTTGTGATGGCCGCGGCTTGCGTGGGCATTTCATCGGTGTCCCACCAGCCATTGGTAACGAGGAAATGGCCCAGCGGCACACTCAAGGCGAGAACGAGAACAAACCACAACCAGCCCCGGCGCTTCTCCATGGCAGCGGCAAGAAAACAGGCGCAGACCAGGGCAACGATGGACATCCAACGCCAGGGAAATTGGACGAAGCGGAGCTTGGGCAGGTAATTCCAGAACAGATTGGTAAAACGCAGCATGAGCAGGCAAGCTGCCGCGCCCACAACGAAGAGGGCCGACCAGAGCCTTCTGCAACGGTCTGCCAAGTCTCCGAAGGCCGCCAACCGGCGCGAAGCGAGCGTAGTCGTAGCGAACAACAAGATGAGCAGAAGCGCGCAGAGAGAGGCAATCCAGTTGAACCAGGTGTGCTCGGGATCATCAATCCTGGTGAAAAGGGAGTTTTGGGAAGGCAGTAAGCCACTCGAGAGCGCCTGGCCAATATTGACCCAGCGCTGTTCATAGGCTGCAGGAAGCAGATAGAAACTGGTAAGGCCAAAACCGAGGGCGAGGCCGGCAGAGCCGCGAAGAGCTATCCTCCAGGAACGTTGCGTGAGAGCGGCCCAAGCAAAGAGCAGCGCCATCGAGTAGCTGCCAAGGACGCCCGCGGGGGCGTTCGAGAGCCACACACCTGCGAAGGGAAGGGCGAAGCGCGCAATAGAGGAATGGCGTGGGGCGGAGTCATCGAGGAGTTCCGCCAGATTGAGCGCTGCAAGAAAAAGTAGCGGGAAAAGCGCACAGGCGAGCTGCTCCGCGAAGTCGCTGCGAATGTAGGTCATCAGGAGGGCGTTCGGATTGACGGCGTAGCACAGAGCCCCGAGAATCGCCGCTCGTTCGCTTGCGAGACGACGGAGCAAAAAAAAGGCAAAGAGCCCGGCAAATGTTTGCGTAAACAGAATGAAGACCATCGGAACCCATGGTCCAGGCAAGATTGTGGTTAAGAAGCCGCCGAGCATCCAGGAGAATGGGGGGTAGAAAATAAAACGGGGTTCCCCGAAACCGTGGTTTGCCCAGGCGGCCCACCGAGGAAAAAAGGTTCCTTCTTTCCATTGAAAGGCAGCATCCAGCCAAGAAGCAGCGTGGAATTCAAAATCATGGCCAGAGGCGGTGCCATACCAAAAAAAGGGCAGAAGAATGCCCAAAGAAAGCAGAAAAGAACCACCGAGAGCAAATGCCCATGACGGAAGAACTCTTTTTGAAGATTCGGGAGAGGATGAATGCGAATTTGTCATGTAAAGGTTGTCATTCAGCGTTAATCAAATTGTAACCGGAGAAGGGTTCTGAGGCGAACGGCCACGATTCGTGTATCCGGCGCGAAGAATTGAGGGATAATACACACGATTATGAGCGTCACAAGCACGGCAGTTGAGCCGATCATCGAAGCGCGAAAACTGGAGAAATTCTATCCGCAACCAGATGGAAACCGGATTCAAGTGATCGCGCCGACGGATCTAGCTGTTTATCCCGGGCAAATCATTGCATTGTTAGGCCCATCGGGGTGCGGAAAATCCACGATGTTGCGGATGCTGACTGGGCTCTCTCCAACCTCGGGTGGCAGCGTGTATTGGCACGGGCAGGCGGTGGGTGATGAGAGCCCCAATGTATCGATCGTCTTTCAAAGCTTTGCCTTGTTTCCCTGGCTAACGGTGATCGAAAACGTGGAAGCGCCTCTGGAAGCGCGGGGAGTCACGGAGTTCGAGAGGCACAAGCGCGCGCTGCGCATTATTGATGCAGTGGGACTGGATGGATTTGAGTCGGCGTATCCCAAGGAATTGTCCGGCGGGATGAAGCAGCGCGTGGGAGTGGCGCGCGCGCTGGTGGTTGAGCCGGAAGTGCTGTTCATGGACGAACCATTCTCGGCGCTGGACGTGCTGACCGCGGAGACTCTGCGCGGAGAATTGCTGGAACTGTGGCTAGGGAAGAAAATCCCGACGCGCGCGATTTTCATCGTCACGCACAACATCGAAGAAGCCGTCATTCTGGCGGACCGCATCATCGTGCTGGGAAGAAATCCGGCGCATATTCATGCGGAATTTCCCGTGGATATGGCGCACCCGCGAGACCGCAAGGCGCTTCGTTTTGTGGAACTGGTGGATCTAATCTACCGTGCGCTAACCCAACAAGATCATCCGGAACCGGCAGGGCAAAAGCAAGGGCTCGAGGCGTCGCGAAAAAGCGTTCTGATGTTGCCGCACACGCGCCCTGGCGGCATGGCCGGTCTTTTGGAAATTCTCGTGGACCAGGGCGGGCGCGCGGATCTGCACGTGCTCGCGGACGAACTGAGCCTGGAGGTTGATGCGTTGCTGCCAACTGTGGACACGGCCGTATTGCTGGGCATGCTGAAGCTGGAAGAAGGCGATGCGATTATCACGCCGGAGGGCCAGGACTTCGCGCAAGCCGATATCCAAGAACGCAAAGCGATCTTCCGGAGAGCAGCGCTTGCCAATGTGCCACTGCTGCGGCAGATGGAACAAGCGTTAAAAGCCAAGTCGAACCGCACGCTTCCCGCCGAGTTTTTTCAAGACTTGCTCGACGAGCATTTCAGCGAGGACGAATCTCGGCGCCAACTGGAAACCGCGATCCAGTGGGGGCGCTACGCGGAGCTTTTTGATTACGACGCGGCCACCGGCAAACTGAAGCTGACTGAGACCTGATCTTCCCGTGCCCTCGCCCGCCCCACTGCAGCATCACACGCCGGTTCCGCCTGCCGCTGGGCGTCCCGCGGGTTCCCGTTGGGCCTGGGCGTTTCTGATTGATATCGCGGTTTTCGCCTCTGTTTTCGCGGTGATTTTCGGTGTTTATTCCGTTGGGCGGTCCTGGTTCGGGCCCGTCAAGGTCACGGCGGCGATCTCCCAGGATCCCCGCAGCCTGCCGCTTTATGCGCTGTATTCCCTGGTGCGAATTCTTCTGGCCTACGGGCTGAGCCTCGTTTTTGCACTGGCGTACGGCTACGCAGCAGCAAAATCGAAACGCGCGGAAATCGTGTTGATTCCCCTCCTGGATATTCTGCAGTCCATTCCCGTCTTGAGTTTTCTTCCCGGGGTGATGCTGGCGATGGTGGCGCTGTTCCCCCGCAGACAATTGGGAGTGGAACTGGGTTCGATCATTTTGATCTTCACCGGGCAAGTGTGGAACATCGCGTTTAGCTTTTATTCTTCGCTGAAGACCATTCCTCGCGACCTGCGGGAAGTGGCCATCATCTACCGGTTCAGTCGCTGGCAACGTTTTGTAGAACTGGACCTGCCGTTTTCCACGATCGGGCTCGTTTGGAACTCCATGATGTCGGTTGCCGGTGGCTGGTTTTTCCTGATGGCTTGCGAGATGTTTGTATTGGGTGACAAGGACTTTCGCCTGCCGGGGCTTGGTTCCTACCTGCAGACCGCGGCAAGCAACGGAAACACGCGGGCGATCCTGTGGGGAGTGGCGGCGATGGTGGCCGTCATTGTGCTGATGGACCAGTTGATCTGGCGGCCGGTGATTGCCTGGGCCGACAAGTTCAAATTCGAACAGGTCGAGAGCGCCACGGGCGCACAGAATTCCATCTTGAGCTTTATTCGGAAAGAGTCTTTTGTCCTACGGATGTATCGGCACATGCTGCATCCGCTCGTGAACTGGATGACGCTGAACTTCGCGAAAGGCGCTAAACGCGCGGCGGAATCCTTCGCTGGGAGGAATCGTGCCAAACCTCGCCAATGGCTTGCCTGGCTGCTGGCCGCTTTGGGAGCGCTTGCGGTGATCTATGGCATTTACCGGGCGATCGGAGAGCTCACGCAGTTGCACCGAACAGATTACTTTGAATTAATGGGGAGCGCCGGGCGCACGTTTTTGCGGGTGAATCTGGCGTTGCTGATTGGTGCGTTATGGACGATCCCAGTGGGCGTGGCGATCGGATTCAGCCCGCGATTTGCGCGGCTGATGCAGCCGCTTGTGCAATTGGCGGCTTCCATCCCCGCAACGGCATTGTTCCCAGTCATCCTGCTTTTCTTGATCAAGTTGCGCGGCGGTGTGGAAATCGCCGCTATGCTGCTTATGTTGCTGGGCACACAGTGGTACATCCTCTTCAACGTAATCGCCGGAGCGATGGCTATTCCAACGGACCTGAAAGAAGCGACCAACGTTTTTCGGTTCAACCGGTTCGACCGTTGGCGGTACCTGATTTTACCTGGGATTTTCCCCTACCTCGTGACGGGCATGGTGACCGCGTCGGGCGGTGCGTGGAACGCGAGCATCGTTGCGGAATATTTTCATTTTCAGGGACACATCGTGCAGGCGCCGGGATTGGGCAGCACCATCAGCCGCGCGAGCGACGCGGGTCGTTTTGACTTGCTGCTGGCCTCGACGCTCATCATGGCCGCGGTGGTGGTGCTGATCAACCGCTTGCTCTGGAGAAAGCTCTATCGCCTGGCGTCAACACGCTTCAAGCTCGAAGCGTAGCCAGATTATTTTGTCAGCTCGCGGCTGAGGTAATTGATCTGGCCGACGTGATGGTAGAAGTGCGTGGCGCAGCGGAGAAAAATGGTAAACCTGTTCTTGGCTTCGGGCTCACGCTCAGCCGTGTAGGTGAGAGTCCAGTCGGGTTCGGTTTGTTTTTCGATAGCCGCCATGACCATGGCGATGGTGTCGTCGAATTTGCGCAGCACTTCCGATTTCAGCGGTCGGCGCGTTTCGGTGAACTCCAGATCGCGATTGCGGACGTATCCGCTTTCCGCCACCCGCGCTCCGATGTAATAGTCGAGATTGCCGGTTAGATGAAGAACCAGGTGGCCGACGCTGTTGCCGTAGCGGAAGGGGTTGCGCCAAAACTGCTCTTCGGTAAGCGGATCAACCCATTTGTGGAGTTCCTCGGCCCGATTACTGTATTCGCTTGCGAGCGCTGCTTGAACCGCGCTGGAGAGTTTGCTCATGGCCTGACCTCCCACACCTCCTGAGGCGAGTCCTCATGCACCTCAGTGAGATGCGGGAGCACGGTCATTCCGGTAAACTACGCCTTCCTTCATAACGAAGAAAACCTGT
>Ga0306920_100000769_pt1 | contig 38615 bp, 52 predicted proteins | sample flu12Cox44000170_FD_204666 | JGI IMG/M metagenome (GOLD analysis project Ga0306920, IMG submission 204666) | Lab enrichment of tropical soil microbial communities from Luquillo Experimental Forest, Puerto Rico - flux4day.12C.oxic.44.000.170 (v2)... | ecosystem: Environmental > Terrestrial >... | reverse complement strand
AGCACGTACGGTGCATCTACGCCGATGAAAAAGATACCGAACGGCCCTTGCACCACACTGCGAGGCGCAATGCAGCCCGTGGTCAGAGTTACGTAGTTCAGTGCGAGGTTGTTCGTCGCCGGGTCGCCCGTGATCTGCCAGATACTCGACCCTTTGAACACGACAAGCGCGCCCGTCACGCCGGACGAGGTCGTCTGGACGGGCAGGCCGGATTGAGCCATGATCGGCGTCGTGTCGCCCAGCGTCACGGACTGCGAGGCGTTGGTGCGCGTCGTAGGAACAAGGACATCACTGAAATAGTCCACGTTTCCGACTGCGAAATATGCCCGGTTGTTAAAGTTCGCAACGCTGGTCGGAACACCCGGTAATGGGTTCGTAGCCAGATTTGCCGCTGTCCATGAAGGCGTTGCGGGCGTCGTGATGTCGATCACGCCGAAGAAGTTCGAACCCGCTCCGTTGAATCCCGGATGCGTGACGAGGATCTTTGTACTCACCACGGCAAACGTAGGCGGCGTCCACGGGCCTGAAGTCGCCGGCGAGGTCGGCGTATTGCCCGCCGTCACACCGGAAATCGTAATGAACGTACCGGCGTTCAGGTCATACGCGAACGGTTCATCGTGGCCTGCATTGCGCCCGGTCGATACCATGCCATACACAACGCTTCCAATCGTAATGAAACCCGAAACGAAAGTCGGGGACGTGAAAGAGGCGAACGATGTCTTGGGCGTGCCAACGCCCGGACGGCTGACTACGATTTCCGGGTTACCCTGATCGAAAATCAGATTCGAAAGCAGGGCGCAAGCACCGGGAAAAGCGTCCGTTGCATCGAACGCATCACAAATGCCTTTGGCGGTAAAACGTACAGGTTGACCGTTGCGGATTGCCATACGGTCTCCTAGTCGGTGATTTTGGTCGGCTTCAAAGTCCGATTACTGTGGAACCGGCGCGGATCGAGACGGACAGACTTGACCACCTGCTGCTCGTCGCCTTCCATGATCAGGTGAATTCTGAGCATCTTTTCGCCTTCCGCGATGAACCGCTCATAGCGTGTGTCGTCCGTGATCTTCATCAACCGCGTAGCCGTGGCGTGAATCAGATAATCCTGATCCGGGAACCACGGGATAACGGCAGACGTTTCCGGGGATGCGATATCCGGTTGCTTCACCATGTACCGATGAGTCAGCGTGATAGCACCAGAGGATTGCGGGTAGATGAACAGCTGGCCCGCACTGTTTTGCGCAATCGCCGTCGTCTCATCGACCAGAATGGTCATGAATTCGTACGGGTAGTTCGCAATCGACGGATCTTTGAATTCCTGATCGTATTCCTCTGTGGAAATCGGATTCAGGAAGTACGGAAGATTGTTCTGCTCAAAGAACAGGTCATACGTGCGCAGATAGTTCAGCGGCAACGTGAACGGACCGAAGTTATTCGCCTGTACGGGAATAAATTCCGTGACCCGGTTCATCTTCAGGTCACGGTGTAGCCAGAGATCCTCCAGAGTCATGTTCAGGAAGGTTCCGCCCAGTTGGCTAAAGCCGGGGCACTTGCAGATCTGGCACGCAAGGGAAACAATCTGTTGACTCTGAAGGTAAGCCATTACGCAGCCTTTTTCACATGGGCGATCTTCGCGTGACCCTTGTCCAGTTCGTTCTGAATGAACTTGATCTGCTGCGGATAGTTGCCGAACGCAGCCTGGTCTTGCGAAGACATCTTGGAGTTAGCTTTCTTCTTTTCCAGAAGTTCCGCGTAAGCCTTCTGCGTCACTTCCAGTTGGCGTTCCAGTTGCTTGATGTTTTCTTCAAGCACCGGAATTTCCAGAATCGCCTGCTGCCGTGCCAGTGCTTCCCGGCACGTATCCATCCGCTCATTCAGCGACTCTTGCGACTCGCTATCGTAGACATACCCGCTAATCGAAAGGCTTGCGCCGTTCGGGCCGGGAAGGTTGATCTGGAAATTACCGAGAACGGCTGTGTCCTTGTCCATGTTTCCTCTTAACGATATGCCCAACCGGGAGCACTGCCCCCGCCGAGAAGTTTGTTTTGCGCCCGCTTGTACGGATTCTCGTTCGCGCCACTGATGCTGGCTTCATGCGACCACGTACGCGAAACGATTTCCTTAACACAGCGCAGAACATCCGTGGTGAACTTGTACGTCTCACCATGCACGTATTGCAGGCCGTTGATCTTCAGATCAAGACCGCCACACGGTGCCAGGTCGATACGATACCACCAAAGGTCCTCGCCGTCGTCCGTCTTGCCGGCGAAACGTTCCGTGACATTGGTCGTCAGCAGCGAGGCTTGCGCCTGATGCTGGAGTCGGCCCGCTTCGTCTTCCGCAATCGCTTTCGCGGCATCGGACTTCGCAAGCAACTCTTCCAGTTCACGGATCTTCGCCTGAAGCTGGGCGTTGTCGAGATCTTCGTTCTTCTCTTCAAAAACCCCCTCTTGCGAGGGGGCGTTCGGGTTGCGCGGGGGCATCCATTACTCCTTACGGGGTGGTCACAGTGCCAGCAGAGTAGCCAGCGGTAAAGGCCGAGCCAGCCTCAACACGGGCGAGGAACGCCTGATTGAGAATGATCGAGCCGTAAAAGACTTTCCACGATACTACACGGGTCTGGTTCAGCGGGTCCGACTTGTCAGCGCCCGTCAGGTAGTGGAATTCCGGGTTTTCTAGCAGAACCTGGCCGTACGAATGGTTACCGATGTAGATCGTCGGGAACACGCTAACGCCCGTGGCGGGAGCCGCCGGCGGCGTTTGCGTAACACCGATACCCGTCAGCGTCACCGTCTGGTTCGGCAGCAACTGCGTAGCCTGACCAGCCAGCGGACCCGTAACCGGAACACCGTTACCAATTGCCGTTGCGAGGTTCGAAGGCGTTGACGACGTACCGATATAGACGTTGAACACGTAGTTCGGCAGGTTCGGCAGCGTCACCGTGATGGAACCTGTCGGACCCGTAACGCTGATCGCGTTCGAAACCTGATAAATGATCTGTTCGACGCTCGTCTGTGCCGGCGATGCCGTAACAATGATCTGGTAACCAGCGTTCGTAGCCAGCGTACCGCCAGAAGCGGAAGCCGTGCCCTGAATCGCTGCTGCGCCTGTCCAGTAAGGAAGCAGGTTCGATTCAACGAAGCGCGAACCGCCAAACGGACCCAGTTCGTTGTTATACAGACGGTTGACATCGCTGTATGACCATGCGTTCACCACGGTCGTGTTTTCGCGCATGTCCTGCGCCGACAGCGGATGGATCAGTGCAACGTAGTGTTGCATGACAGCCGGCGACTTCGACGGATCGCGGTATGCGCCCGCCTCAATCATCATGTCTTCGCGTTCATCGCCCATGAAACGCGGCACACCGTACGTAAGGAACGAACCGACGATGCGGTTATTCTCGTGCGGGGTCATCACGTCCGTAGCCAGCAGGTTGGCACGCGAGGCTTTGCCGTTCGCGTAGTTCACCTGCGTCGTGGCGAGCAGTGTGTTGAACGTATTACGCTCAAGCGTTTCCGGTAGTTGCAGCGCGACCAGTTCGCAAGCCTGCTGGAACAGCGGGTGCTTGATGGTGAGGTTCGCCACGTCAGTGATGATGACGCGGTCGCCCCATTGCTGGGCCGTGGCCGAAACCTGTTGCAGCGTCATTGCTTCGCCGGGAGGCGCAACACCTTCCTGCAACGGTGCGAACGGCAGCGGCAGACGCTGGTAGCGCGAAGCCGTGTACGTCGTGCCGCGGTTCGTGTCCAGCTTCAGAGGCTTGCCGAACTGGTACGCGACCAGCTGGCGACGTGCCAGCGGTTCAACTTCTTCCTGAATGTACGCTTCAACGTCAGCCGTGAAACTGGTTGACTGGTTCGTTACGCCCGGAAACAGATACGCCCGGAGAAGGGCAAATTTGCTTACTTTCATGGTCCCTCCCTGGGATCGTTTAGATATTCATGTTTTCGAGACGCGAACGGCGTTTGTCCTGTTCGGACGACGCACGGCCACGGCCCTGAACATCACTGCGCACCGCTGGCGACTTGCCGCGCGGAACTGCCGGCGCGCTGGAAGCGACCTTCGGTTTGCTCTTGACCTTGCCTTCCGCGATGTCCTTACCCAGCATGTAGTAGTACACGGCTTCGCGCGACGCGCTACGGCCCTGCGACCTTTCCTGCTGGATAGCTTCTTCCACGCGGTCAGCATACTTCGCGCGTCGCGGATCAGAGGTAACCTTGCTCTCAAACTTCGCCCGGTCCATCATGTCCTGCGCTTGCGCCATCGCCTGACGTGCTTCACGTTGCGTGTCACGCAAGGTGCGATTGCTCTGGATCTGCCAGCGTTCAAGGTCGCTCAGATCCTGCGCACGCAAACGCTCTTCTTCGCGCTGGTATTCCGGATCTACCGCAGGGGGCTGATTCCGGCGGAAGTCTTCCGCCATGCGGCCCCGGCGCTCAACTTCAGCTTCCAGACGAGCCAGACGCTCGTCACGATCATCATGGCGCGAGCGGACAGGTGCGGGAGGATCATCAGGAAGATCATCAACAGGCAAATCCAGATCATCATCGCCAGCGGAATCATCCGGAACATCGTTTCCAAGGTCAGCAGGATCATCGTTATCTCCGTCAATCCCCGGAAACAGATAGGCCAGAAGTTTTTTGAGTAGCTTGTTCACTTTAGCTCCAGGTGCCAGTACCAACCTGCTGGATGACAGCCGTAGGCGTGGAACCCACGTTGGTGAGCGTGATGAAGAAATCACGGAAGGTGCTTTGAGCGATGGTCATCGTACCATTCAACGTCCAGCCCGTATTCGTGGTAACTGTCCAGTTGAAAGCGCCCGTTGCAGCACGGCCAACACGGAGACCGATCGTCGAACCGACAACAGCCTGTTGCGGCGTGAGGGTTGCAATCAGGTTAGCGACAGTCGGAAGAGTAAGAGCCTGGCCAGCGCCAATCGTGCCCGTCAATTCCAGAACCGTGAATTCAGCACCCATCACCTGCGATTGAGTTGCCGTGAAACCGGTCGTGTTCGCTGCGGCATTGTAGATCGTTGCCTGCCACGGATTGATTGCGAGAATCGCATTGATCACGCCAATCTGATCCGGCATTGCGCCAAGAACCGGCGAGATGGCGGGTGTCTGGCCCTGCACGCCGGGGAAAAGCGAGCCGATAATTTCGGCCAATCGAAGTTTCTTCATGATTTGCTCCGTTTAAGGCTTTCGCCCGGTTATATGCGATCTGTTACTAAAAGTCAACGTCTGCGCCGGGCGTACAGATACCCGTCTGCTGTCATCGTGCTAACGCCAAATCCGGCCTGCGCCACAAGAAACACCGGGGTAGTCGTTGGCAGACTAAGGCGCACAGGAAGTGCTGAAAACCGTTGCACAGTGCCTGTCGTGAAAGTCGTAGCCATACTGGTAAAAGTACCCACTGCCCCCACCGTCGCTGAGGTCGTGCTGATACTGGCCACGAGGTTATTTACCGTGGTTGTGCCTGCCGGAACGAAATTTACTACGCCCCACACGTCCCAGTCGCCAGCCGTCAGACTTACAGACGTAGCGTTGGCATTCGTGTTGTTCGTCAGCGAAGTCCCTGTCGTGCTGGCTTGTAAGAATTCGCCTACGCTTCCCGCGTTCGCATTGTCGTTAGTCGTAGTTCCGACAATGCCATTCGTGCTGGAAGGCGTGAACGTACCGGTACTGGAAAGCGTTGTGAACTTACCCGTAGATGGTGTAGTGGCGCCAACAGGTGCGCCGTCAATCGAACCGCCAGTAATGACCGGGTTATTGCCGAACGCCGGATCGGCACCCGTGGACCCCAGAAGCATCTGGCCCGTAGTGCCGGCCACCGTCTGGTTAATGCCAGCCGTGCCTTCACCGATCAGTACACCGTGAGTCGTCAGTGACACCCGCCCCGTACCGCCACCTGCCACACTGGCGGTAGTGAAGGAAGGATCTGCTGCCGCCCCGTTCGAGACAAGAGGAATGCCCGTGGTCGCTGTCGGCGCCGCGAAGTTCACAGGCGAGGAACCCTCGCCAATCAGAACAGTGTTCGCGGACAGCGCATTACGACCCGTACCGCCACTGGTCGCGCCCACAGGCGTAGTAGCCGTGAGAGTCGTAAAGACGCCAGCTGCCGGCGTGGTCTGCCCGATCGGCGTGCTATCGACCGTACTTGTGGTTACAGCAATGCCGCTCGCCGTACCGGTTGTGACGTGCAGGCCGGTAACCGTAGGGTTCGGGTACATCCCGCCAAGATCGCCGCCGGCAGGGCCGGACGGATCACTCGCCACGCTGTTAAGCCCGATCTGTGTCTGACGGGCGAGTGAGTTAAGCGCCGCCTGAATCTGTTCAGGTGGAACGTCTTTACCCTCCGCTCTTACGACTGGCGGGATAATCTGGAATGGATCAGCCATTTAGCGCTCTCACTCTTTCCATGACAGACGGATGGAAGGGACCGCCCGAATCGTCTTTCGCGCGCGCAAGGAACATGGCAAGCCAAGGGGCCAGACCGCAATCCTTCACGTACTGGTCTGCCGCGAATTCCTGATCCTTGCACTTCTGCGCGACCCATTCAGGGCGGAAGAAATAGCGCAATGTTACCAGCCACCAGATCCGTTTGAGCGAATCGTGATTCCTGATATGCGCCGTCTCGTGTGCAATCACTGCCGCCTTTTCACCGGGCGTCAGTTTCTGGAATTGCGGACCCGTGCGGATCGTTCCCCACGGGGTGCACTTGGCGTAACTCATTAGCGCGGCCCCATCTGTGCGTCCTGGACCTGATCCGGATGAATCATGCCGGCAGGGCCTTGCGGACGGGGCTGTCCGGGAATCGCGCCCGGTCGCGGAGTGCCCGCCACGCCCGGACCCGCTCCGCCCGGTATGCCCTGCTGGCCGGGTTGCGGGGGCTGGTTCTTCATCATCTTCTGCTGCATCGCCTGCTGATGCGCCTGAATGTGTGCACGGAACAGCCCGTGCGGATCGCCTGTGAGCGTCGCGCCACGCATGTGCGCTGCGAGGTGACGCTGGTCATCATCGGCCGGATGCACGTTCGCAGGCATGCCGTTGTGCATCATCAGGTTTTCGTCTTCCGGATCGACGTGATACAGGTTGCGCTCGTCGATCAGGATTCGCGGACCCAGTTCCGGACCGAAAATCTGCTCAGTGCCGTACTCAAGGATAGGCCCGACATTCAGACGACGGCCATCCAGTTGCTGGGGCGGAATCCCGCGGAGCACGTTCATCCACGCGATCATCTGCTGCATGCGCTGCAAACCGGCCTGATAGGCTGTGCCGCACCAGCGGAAGAAGTACCGCTCGTTGAACGCCTGAACAGGAATCTCTTCCTGTTTGGCGCGCGCTCCGACTTCGCCCATCGTGATGACGGTCAGTTCCTTCGTACGGAACTGGCGGTCGAGCTCGAACATGCGTTCAAGCAGCGGGTTCAGGATGCACTGCTCATACCGCTTCGCGTGGTCAATGATGTTCGATTGCTGTTCCTGCGCCATCGCAGCGGCCTGCGCCTGATTCTTCCGGCCTGCCGGCGCCTTGCCGAGCATGGCGTCATTGACTTCCATGCTCTCATTGATCTGTGCCTTGATCGCCTGACAGAGCGCAACGGCATCCTTGTAGATCGCAGGGAACTGCGCAAACTGCGTCTTCTGCGGATCAGTCAGCCACACGGCGGCAAGACCCATGACCATCGACTGGTAATTAGGGTTCGCTAACGGATCGGTCATGACGATAGGCAGGAGCGCGTATTGCGCTGAATCCTGACCCATGTTCCAGTAGTCATTCAGGTTCCACTGGAGATACTTGACGGGTTCCACGCGGGAAATACCGTAAATCGTTCCCTGAATCCGTTCGACGGGCGCCGTAATGACCGGGCGTTTCTTCGGCCAGAACGGATTACGGATAATGCCGAGAATGATTTCCGGACCCGCATAGTAGACAAAGCACGGCTCTTTGCCCTTGCCTTCTTCCAGTTCAAGGTCGGTATGCACTTCGTAAATCAGCGCATACTTGTATGTCCCTTCCGTCCGGACACCCGCATCCGCCGTGCGACGTTTCTGCGGGACGCGCTTCTGACGACCACCGTCGGGTTCGTTCAGGTTGTCCATGATTTCTTTCGCATTCCAGCCGACGAAGACACCTTCGTCGATGAACTGCTGGACGGATTCCTTGGACAGCCGCAAACGCACAGCCGTAGCCGTGGCGCGCTCGATGTCATTCACGGTCGGCGGATAGACGGCCAGATCATCCACTGCCATCGGCGTGACGTCGGGCATCTCTTCGACGACCGTCTTGTCTTCGACATCCCATTCCATCTCAACGGTGACGTCTTCGACGTCGTCCGTTTCCTCGCCGAGGTCGATTTCAACGACAGGGGGCTTCTTGACCAGTTCTGTCACGCGTCGCGTGGTGCGCAGCCAGTCTATGTAAAGAACCCACTGGCCCGTCACGTCGCCTGAAAGAAGGTCCGTACGGACAATGTCTTTCAGGTTTGTCCGGCGAATGTAGTGTTCCAGCAATGCGAGCGTAGGATATGGCGTGACATCAGCCGGTCCCACTGCATCCACATGTTTGTAATTGGCCGGGAAAAGAGTAGCCAGTGTTCGCTTGCATCGAGCATTGACTGCATCACGAACGGCAGGAATGTAGCACTGGCTGTTTCCAGTGTATTGCTGGTTCTCATCGGGGCGCGCATTGTAGATGTTCCAATATTCTTCTATCCAATCGGATTGTTGTTGCTTATTTGTGTAGCACTGTTGTATCTTCGGATAAAGCTTGCACGCGTCGATATAGGCATCCGAAGACATGTCTTCTGCCCAGTTCTCGATTTCTTCCCCGGTCCGCTCAGAATCAATAGCCCGTGAATCGACTTTTTCGATTACGGGCTGCTCGTCCTTCTTCTCTTCTTTCTTTTTGCGCGCCATTGGCTACCCGATGACTTTGCCTTTCAGCTTGTTTGCCAGCTTGGAACCCGTATTGCGATCACGAGGCGTGCGCGCCGGACGATCGTCCGGTTCCGGCTTTTTGCGCGTCGTGCCGAAGAATTCCCGGATGTCTCGCGACTCCGAGGAATTCTTCCCGTTGCCGTCGCGGTGATTGCGGTAAGCCATATCAGCCCCCCATCTTGCCTTTGGTCGATTTGTGCTTCATCGACCGTTCACCACGCTCAGGCATCTTGCCGCCCATCTTCACTTTCGACGGGGCAGCGGGTTTCTTGTCGCCATCGTAGACGCGCGACATGCGTCCTTTCTTGCTTTCCATGATCACAGACCGTCCCGGCGCATTTTCTCGCGCATCGGGCCGCCCTTCAGCTTTTCGGGAACCGATTCGGGTTTGCCATGCGCGCCGCCTTGCTGTTTCAACTGGTAAAAGTCAGTCGGGCGCTGCGAGGGGGCTTTAGGGGTAATCGTACGGGAGATAGCCATGTTATCTTCTCCTGATAGGTAATGTTGACAGGTAACTCGCTCCGTGGGGATTAGTACCCGAAAACAGTTCGGAAGGCAAGGAATTATTCGCCTGCTCCATGATAACATGCGCCGCGCACTCCAGACCCTCGATCAGGGTCCGGTAACTGCCTTTCTCCGGCGAGTCCGCGCGTTCCCCCGACTTCGAGACCGCAAAGTTGTAACCCTGCGACATCGCGTTGAGCGTGTTGCGCGCCTGCGTATCCACGAGGAACAGCCGCTTTCCCTTCATCTCCGTGCGGATCAGCGGACTCAGTACGCCTCTTGCCATCTGCGGGTATGCGCCACGCATGGGCGTCAGACCTGCCGTCCGCATCGCCTGCATCAGCGGCATCCGCTCCTGCTGGTCCATCACGTCCGCCGGCAACCACGCGTTCAGCCTTGCTCGCGGGAAAGCTGCGCGTACGAGTCGCAGCACATCCGGTATAGCCTGGTGCGGAGGGACTGGCGATACCCAGTCGGCAACGGCAACAATCCGCTCACCTTCAACAGAAACAAGTAGCGCCGTAGTCTCGCCCCCGCTCGCGTTGAAGCAGAGCGCCATTGCATCGCGGGCAGAAGGTTCATATCCGTCGATAACGTTCCACTGGCCGAAGTCTTCATAGACGGGAATCCCTGAGAATACCCGCTGGCAGTACGCCAGCGCGTTGAGAATGTCGCGCTTGCCGGAAGGAAAGTTCAATATTTCCGCCACCAGCTGGGGGTGTGCACCCTTGCCACCCACCAGCACAATGTCTCCGGCTTCGAAGAAAGGCTGCAAGCCCATGATGAACTGCTCCTTGCTCCGGTCCTGCGGCGCGGTGATCGCCTTCAGCGGAAGACTCACGCCACGCCTCAACATTTCCGCGCGCATCGGTTGCAGCAGCCACTCGTCAAGCGAATTCTTTTCCATCGCCACCGTGGCGCCGGCGTACCGGTCGCTCGTTCCGAACGCATCCGCGATAATCTGGTCCGGCTTCCAGAACTCACCTGAGCTTGCTTGCACGTAGACCGTGGTCCCCATTCTGGAAACAACAACCCGGCCCGTGCGGTCGCTCGTCGCCACATTGGCAGTTCTGGCCGGGTCAACGATCACCGTCTTGGGCAGCCACGGTGCGGGATCGAGCGCCGTCTCGCGGATCTGGTCACTGTCGAACGGCTTGTCCTGACTCCCGATGGCTTCGAGCATATATTCCTGCAGGAACGAATTCAGTTGCCCCATGCGCTCTGCCGTGTCGCGCATCTTGCGGATCTTCGCGAGCGGGAACAGGTCCGGCCACGCGGGGATGCTCTCATCGCTATCGATATCCCCGTTGCAGATCGGCACCCGTACGTGAACCCAATCCGTGTTGTTGCGCAGCCGCACGATCATGCAGTCTTCCGCGAGCGGGGTTCCCGTCACGCGCAGCTTCCCGCAATCCTGGTCCATCGCCGGCAGGATTTCCATCGCAATCTTGCGCATGGACTTATCGACGGCTGCGGCATCCTTCACGCGGTCCTTGGTCTCGATATCGTCCATGTAGACGCGGTCCGGCCTTTTATCCCGCCACTTGAAGCCCCGGAACTCTTCCTCCCATCCGTGCGCCTCGATCATGACGCCGTTCATCAGTTCAATCTGGTACTCGTTCCACACGGCGTGAGGCAACCGGATCTTGCCGAACAGGGTCCGCAACTTCGTGTTGTGCATCGCCTCGAACTTCATCGCTTCAAGCCGCTGGCACGCTTTCGTGTACGTCTCACCCAGCAGCACGCAGTACCCGAAGTTCCCGAAGCACGCTTCGAGAAGAATGAACTCCTCACTTAAAGTAGACTTCGCGCCGCCCCGGAACGCTTCCACCAGCACCTTGTCATCCTGACTGCGCCACGCGTCCATGATCTGGACGTGGAACTCCGGCGTCGCTTTCGGATGCCTGTGCGGAAAGACCATCGCACTTGCCAGTGCCCGGTCCTCGCTGATAACCCGTAACGTTGCAGTTGATGTCAGGCTCATACCAGTTGCGTATTGTCGATCAGGATTCCGTTCACCGAGCCGTAGGCCGAAGGCGCCGCACCCGTCACCCCGGTAATGCGCAACGTCAGCGACCACGTGGAAGGAATAACCGCACCCGTGATCACGGACCGCTGTGACGCGCCCCCACTGCCCACTGCCGTGTACTCGTTGGTAATGATGAACGCGTTCGCCACAGGGTTAAACCGCGTGAACCCCAGCGCCACACCGATATTCGTGTTCGAGATGCCGCACTCCGGCAGCACGTCCGTTACCAGCAGCGTCTGGCTGGCGGGGACCGTGAACACGCACTGCTTCGCATACCCGAACGTCGCTGCCGCAATCGCCTGCGTCGTCCCGCCACCCTGCACCCTCAACGTCACAATCCCCGCGTTCGTCTGCCCGCTGCCCGCGCTCGCGATTGCCATCGAGTTGACACGAAGGTAGGTGTTGACCGTCACCACGGGAGTCACACCACTCATCGCGATGGTTTCCGACAGCGGCATGAAGTTCGCATCCAGGCCTGTGATGGTGAACGATCGTGCACCCGTCCCCGCTGCCGTGTCATTCGCCGAAGCGGAAAGGATTTCCAGTTTGCTCGCTGCTGCCAGAAACGTGTAGGCGGAATTTCCTTCCCACACGTCTTCTCCCGCCGCCGGCGCCGTGTTGCGTCCGTAGACCGCCATGCGCGAATGCCCTGCCACACGTCCGAGCGTCGCCCCGAACTGCCACAGGACAGGTTCCGTACTGTAGGGCGTATTGTTCACATATCCGTTTGCCATATCACTCTCCGGTTTTCCGCGCGATGATAGCACGCAGTCAGGAGGGGGTGAACCATGTATAGCAATTGCTGTATTCGTGTTTTGCGGTTTGCGGATTGGGGAAGAGGGGTACAAATTCCAAGCACCCCGTCCGGCGGGGCCCGGGGGGCTCCCAGAGTTACGTTATAACATTCCAAACGCGAATACTTCTCATTAAGTCACGAGAATGCTTCTCATTGCATCCGAATCTTACTGCTTTGAAAGCAAATCGGTGGATAACACTTATTACGTAAAGTGACTCTTACATTTGTAATAAACACATTCCCTTTAAAATCAATGACTTACTGCAAATCCCGATCCGCGAGCCCGCAAACTGCTGGACTAGGCAATCATTATTCAGGGTTAGTCAGCACTCACTTAACAGATCGCAAATCGGGTTCAGGAATGTTTTTCCGGCGTTCACAGAGGGTCATTTCACACAAACCGGAAACCGTGGGATTCTGAACCGGAAATTGCTTAGATGTTAGTGAAAGTCTTTGCACATGCGCGGTTTCATAATCCGTAATCCGTTACGCAATCCGTAACTGGAAATTTTCTCCACAAATACCTTGCTCTTTCTATAGCAATTGCTATACTGGAATCACTGACACCGAACCGAGGATTGAAAATGCAGATCGCAAAACTATCAGCAGCAAAACTTGAAGCCGCAATTGAAAAGGCGAATAGCGCCGAGATGTTTCAGGTTGACGCCATGATCGGTGCTGGACGTGGAAACGAACGTATCAGTGAGATCCGTGTGGCCGCGCAAAACCCCTCGGATCTGCTGGCTATCGCGTACTGTGAGGCTTTGAATGCTGGTAACGCCTTGCGGAACGAAGCAGAACGCCGCAAGCGTTATCACGGTTCGCTGAAGCCCGTTAAGGCAGTCTGAACCCCAGGCCCCGAAAGGGGCTTTGCCACTCTGGAGACACGATCATGGCTCTGCACACGTACCACAACTTCCAGTACGCTGTCCTTGAATCCTGTGACTGGCGCTGCGCTGACGGTCACCTGATCCACCTGTACTTTCGCACGACGCATTACGAGGAGATCGTCTGGTGCTGACCTACATCGTGCTGGATAGCGAACACGAGCTGCTTGCCACCGTCGAGATGCAGGAAGGCGCCAAGCCGATCGACGTCTGGTCAGACTGCGTCTTCGATATGGACGAGGGACCGGAACGCGAGGTGCTGATGCATATGCCCGTCTCCTTCCACTGTGTGCACTGAACTGGAAATTTCTTCCTGAAATAGCTTGACATGGATTCTAGCAATTGCTATAGTTCACTCACTGGCTAACAACACGAAAGAGAAACGAAATGAAAGACGCTTCCCACCTGATCGCCCTGCAAACCCGTCTCGCGGTCGCGAAGAAGACAAAGGAAATCGAACTTCGAAAGGTCTGGATCGTACAGATCGAAAAGGAAATAGCCCACGAAAAGGCTTTCATCGGGTTTGAAGATCTGTCACCTGAAATCACAGACCTGAGCGATGATGACCTTCTGGCTGAACTGCTAGGCTGAACCCCGGGCCCCGCAAGGGGCCTTCGTCTATCTGGGCATATCCCGCCATCCATCATCCCCCTCCAGCCCGTCCTGCGCCTCCCTGATGCGTTCCTCGTGCCTCTGGCACTGATCGCAAACCGCAGACACCTGCCTCACCATCTCCACGAGGCCGCGTGTGAACTCTCTTCCACACGCACTACAGAACTGCGAATCGTGTTTCATAATTTACAAAATCCTTTCAGTTTATTGTTCCTGACGTTCCATATTTCCCTGACCCTACCCTACCCTGCCTAAAGGCAGGGGGTTAGGGTCAGTAGGCTCAGGACGTAGGGTCAGTAGGCTCAGGGTGTAGGCTCAGGTAGGCTCAGGGAATTCTCGCAAAGCCTTATCCTGCCTGACTCTATGGCTATCTGCTTATACTTCTGTAGGGTCAGGAGAGTCTTCTGCACGTTGTCGGGTCTCGGGAAATCCTCGCGCTTCATCGGGTTCAGTGTTTCGTCAGCATTTAGTAAGGAAACGAAGTCCTCTATGCTAATGGACGCCTCATCATCCATGCCAAATTCATTGCGTAAAACGTGTCGATACATACGGGCAGTGTGGTAGTTGGCGGAAGTCTCAAAATCCCCCGATCGCGGTTTGCGTTCCTTCTTTGCTGTTCGCGTATTGGGCGCGATTTCCGAATCCGGCACGACAATACAGCTTGTGACGGGGTCCCCGTCCTCGTCGGACCCCAGATCGATAACCCGGAGCCTGTATCCGAAGGCTCCGCCATCCTGCTCATCCTTCTGCTTTTCGATATGCGCGGTACGGGCATCCTCCTTGCGCTCGATACGTATCATGCTGGTAGTATTGCCCCGTACGCCCGACCAGCCCCGTACATCGCCCGTCTTGTTTGTGTGGTGCACAAGAATCACGGTGATGCCGGCCGCTTGCATGAGGCTCGCGCAGAAAAGCGCCTGTCCCATATCTTCAGACGTATTCTCATTGGCGCCGGGTGTAACAGCGGCTAGCGTATCAATGACGACGAGAGAGGCGCCGATCTTCTTCATCTCCTCCACAGTGGCAAGGCATTGCTCGACAAGCTTGAACGAACCGCCACGCACGTAGAACGGGATGGAAGCCAAATCAATTCCGTGGCCTTTGGCGTAGGCTTGCAGGCGCTTGGAGAAGCCAGAAACCCCTTCAGCGGCGATATAGGCTACTGTCGCCCGCTTCGTACGAAAGTTACGCCAGTCGAGACCTCGCGCGATGTGCATGGCGAGATCGAGTACGAAGAAGGATTTGGACGAACCCGGATCGCCGTACAGAACCGTCATTTCGTTTTTTGGAATTATTTTCTTGATCAGCCATTCTTCCTTGATGGACGACGCGAAGGCGGCTGCCTGCACGAACCCGGTTTCAAGGGGCTTTTGCTGGGCGATAACTTCTTCCGCTTCGGAAAGACCCGACCACCCATTAGCTTTCGCTTCCCTTTCGATACTGCGCCATGTCTTCAGGTTTCCTTTCTGGTCGTCCGAACGCTTCCAGCGTTCTTCGACATAGTCAAAGTCGTATTTGGAATGGACAGGCTCACTTCTCACTTCACCTGAGCAGGCGTCGTGAGCAAGCGCCAGCCCTTCTTCAGACCCGTTAGTCTGGTGATGGATCGCCCATATCAGTTCAGTCGCCGAAGGCTCGTCATCGGGCGTTTCGATGAACTGAAGGGTCTGCCGCATCTGCTCGATAGTGCGTGGCAAGGGCGGGCGTACCGTTGCTTCGTCGAGCGCGTGCTTTTCCGATGGGGCGGAGATAGGTTTATCCGGCCATGCAATGGCGTGGAATGCATCAAGATTCTGTTCCGCAGACGGGATAAGGTTATGCCCGTTCAGCTGTGCGCCAGTGAATGTGAAGAAACGGTCTTCACCGTATATCTCGACTCCGTCTTTCTTTATGTTACGGGTGTTCGCGCGGGTGATGATATGGAAGCCCGTGCCTGACGGCGAGCGTTCCGCATATCCTTCGACCGATTCGAGAATTCTTCTGGCTTTTTCGGAAAGGTTCCCTTTTTCATCGATAGCCTTGTCAACATCTATACCGGTTATTCCGTCGCCGTTGAAAACGAATCCCGTACCGTCGAACCCGGTTAGATCGTTGTAAGCACGACATACGTCTTCAAAAGTCCCCCACGTGGAAGGATCCGTAGAATCGGCGTAGCGACCATTGATCTGGAACGGAACCTTGTTCCAGCGCTTCTCCTTTGCAATCCAGACGTGCTTCCACAACAGCCACCTTGGAAGCGCTTTCAGTTCTTCAGGTATCTCGGAGGCATCGAACGAATGCCTGACTTCTGGTTTTTCGCTCATGCGCCTGATCCCCCGCTCTTCTGGACGTCTTGCTTGCTATTAATGTAAGCGTGAACTTCTTCGGACTTCCACAGCACGCGCCCGTTAAGCCGTACGGGCTTGGGGAAGTCGGTTCCTTCCATCCACCTGTAGAGCGTCGACCGTGAAATGGGAATGAGGGACAGGATGTCGTTGACAGTGATCAGCACGGTATCTCCAATGTGGTACATCATGGGACACACAGGATACCGCATCAGGAAACCACAGGCAAGAAAAAGCCCGCACGGGGATGCGGGCCAAAGACCAACCACAAAGGAGACGGCTGGAGTGTATCAGGTTTCGTAAAGACGTGAAATCCGGTCCTGAATCTCGATCCACAGGACAGCAATTATGAAAGCGAGAAATAGAGCGTCGTTCATGTTGGTTCCTTTGCGAGATCGCGGATAGCACTTCGCACTTGCGCCAGTGCGTCCATAGTCCATTCGCAGGCCATCTCGCCAGCGGCGCTGTTGCCGACTGGAACCTGATACGACGTGATGACCTCAATTGCTTCCTCCAGCGCAGCGCGGCGGGATGCATCCCAAGCATCCTCAGCGCTGTACTGCGGATAGCCGTACATTGTCAGGCGATCTTTGCGCCATTCTTCGAAGGTCATGATTGACCATCCGATCCGCCAGAAGCAGCGCGGAGAAGGGCGCGGAACGTGTCAGCGAATCCCTTTGCTTGGTTATGCCAGTCCTTCCCGAAGTGAAGCAGCAGATTAGCGCCGCTGTCATGGCCTGCGAAGATTTCGAGTAACAGCACGGATTTCTTGATTGCCTCGCGCTGCTCAGCCGTCAGCGCTTTCGGCTCGCTGGCTTCGATCTTCTTCGCGATCCACTCAATCAGAGAAATCTGGTCGCGTTTCCAGTCCCGTTCGTCATGCACGTAATCGAATCGCTCGCACAATGCGCGGTGGAAATTCTTGAACTCTGCGAAGGCATCCTCGGCGGTCGGCCTGTGTTCCGCTCTCGGCTCGCTAACTTGCGGAGAAGCAGCGCGGGGAATGGCGCGAGCGAATGAATAAAGATCGACGTGCCATTCCGCGTAGCGTGCATAATGATTGGATGCTATTTCCGAAATCTGCTCATCGGTCAGCTCTTTCGGCTCGCTGGCGTACACAAGCGGTCGTGCCTCGTATCCAGCGGTATCGGTCAAATGCCCCGCATGCGTCCAGCGCGTGTAGTCGACAATCGCATGACCTGTTTCCTTGTTGTAGAACTCATATGCGACAGGGTTATTGCCAAGGTCCATACCGTGCTCACGTGCGCGGTTGACCATCTTCTCAGCGGTAGGAGCTTTCGGCTCGCCTTGCGGGCAATGCTTCGACCGACACCGAATGGTTGAACTACCGCCGCATTCGGTGCATGGTGCTTTCGGCTCGCTGGCTCGATTAGCTCGAACGAACTTCTCGACCTTTTCAGTCAAACGCGTCGTGTAATCGTGATCCGTAGGCGTGTACTCATACTCCGGATCATCAATCAGCGATTCAATCAGCGATAGTTCGATCTGATACCGAGCCCTTGAACTGAGGATCGACTGAATCTTCGGATGGCGCATGTTCGGCTCGCTTGCCGCCTCTCCGTCTGTCTTCTCTGGCGCGGCAGGGTAGTTTCCCCTCCGCGTGGCAGCGATGAACCGCGTGCAGGTTTCTTCGTCACAAAATCCGTAAGTCACATAGGCTTGGTTCGGGTGGCTGCGGTCAATCACAGTCGGAAAAGCAAAGTAGCCCGCGACCCTGTCGTGTTTCGGCTCTGACGCGGCAGGATGGAGTGCGGCGCGGGCGAATTCGACGCGCGCAATAACTTGGTGCACAAACATCGCATCGCTGTGCTGCTTCGTTGGCTCGACCGGCTCACGCTCAACCCATTCGTTCGTCCACTCTGCGGCCCCGCGATAGATTCGCGCGGCATGTTCGTCGGTCAGCGCCTCCCGCTCTGCCGCCAAGGGTGCAGTATCGTGCGCAGCCATAAGCTCTTCCGCCTTTTCCGCTACTCGCCGAGCTGCGCTTTCCGTATCTTCCCACTCGCAGCCAAGGGCGAGTTTTACTATCTCTTTCGCGTTCATTTTACATATCCCTCGTGAAGGCCTTATGCGCGGACCAGGCTTGCTCGATGGCGCGGGCGAAGTCCAGAAGCGCTGACTCGCTTTCGTGCAAGTCAAAGCCGGTCGTTTCCAAGTGAGCGCGTTTGATTTCGTCTTCTGTCATTGCACAGTCCTTTCGAGTATCAACAGTCCGCTTTTTGTCCATCCGCAGCGTCGCCATCCAGCTGCGATGAAGCAAAATCCAGGGTTCGTTGAGCGGACCTTTTTTGTATCGACGTAGGTGTAATGCCTGCGATCAATCCAGAGGCAATCAGCAATTGCGTCCGCCTGGCGAATGAGGCCCGAGCTTTGATGTGGCGATTCGTTTCGTTCCACGCATTTTGCGAATGCCCGCAGTTCAGGTTCGTTCATCTCAAAACCTCCTTTTGATTTCCAGTACATCAGCGTCATTCCACACAGGCGGAACGTTCTGCCGTTTGCTGTTCAGACCCGTGAAGTAGTGGCGGTAGTTTATGGACCAGGGGACAGTACCTACGCTCACGCCAACCACGGGCGCCACATTCCAGCTGGAAGACGAGAGGTGCAGATCCTGCTTAGGCGCATCGTTGACCGCCCACCCGGTTACCGACTCGGACCAGCTTGAGTGGTACACGAAAGCGCCGGCTTCCATTGACCAGCGCAGGCCGTACGCGTACCGGTAGGGCTCCACAGTCAGGGATGCGCCGTAGGCGTTGCCGGAACCGCTGAAGCCGGCGCGGGGGCCATCCCTGTGGGCAGCGTAATCTTCGTCGCGGGTAAGACAATGGCAGGATGCGGCAGCACGCCCCAGATATACGAAGTCAGCATGACCATCGATACCCCAGTTCCCGCGATCCATCCAACTACCAGTAACGCCAGCAGAGAACGCAGGGCTATTGTTCGTAACAGAATTTTGCTGTTGACCATTTTGATACCATCTCCCGTTTTCAGTTTCGTAATGTGTTGCGCCGGCACCGGCTTCGAACTGCCAGGCGTGTGCGTTAGCCGTTAAGCACAAAAACCCGATGCTGATGATTGTCTTTCTCATTTTTATCTCCGTATGCGATCCAGTCTAAGGATACTTTCAATACTTTTGCTACCTGTGCTACTGTGAAAAACGATGCCGTATGGTTAGCTTCCATGCGCATGATTGTTGCCTGACACACGCCTGCTTTCTGACCTAATTCCCACTGCTTCAGTCCTGCGTTTGTTCGGGCTGATCTGATCCGGTCTCCGGTCGTCTCCATTTCTCAATCTCCTTTACAGCTTCGGTAAGCAGATCCGCGAGCATGTGATCCCCCTTGTGATCTGCATCAATGGCCGCGTTCAGCAATCGGCGGATGAGGTAAATTCCATCCGGTGTTACGTCCTTGAACTGGTGCTTCACTGATTCACGCGTACTCACTTTTCGCAATCCTTATAGAAAGGGCATTTCGCACACGTCTCCGCCAGATCACCCCGACGGATAACAGGCAATTCCGTACCGCGATTCGCCACTTCGATGCCCTTCTCTACCCGTGCCGCCAGATCAGGGCTTGCCTTGCGGAAACCCGTTGAGAGCTGGTAGAGATGCGCAAGCGAGGTATCGGCCTTTTCGGCGGCTGTCGATTTCTGCTCCACGGTCGCCGCCTTCATCCATTGTTTATATTTTGTGAGATTCATATTACTCCCGGAAATGTGTGAACTATAGCAGATGCTATGTGCATGTCAACTGGAAAATTTCGCTTGACAAGGGTCTAGCACGCGCTGTAAATTCCAATCCGCGTTACCCAACAAAGGAGATAAGAATGCTCAATCTGGATTCCGTAGTTCTCGCCCACGGCAGTCATTCAAGCGCTGAGGAAGGGCACTGCCTCCTCGAAGTCGTTTCAATGTTCGCAGGCGAACGGTTCAGCGACAACCCGGCATGTGTCGATCCAGTACTTGCCGCATTTGGCCGTTCTTGGAATGATGGCATGCGAAGTTGGAACCGACGGTTCTTATCCTGCAAGCCAGTGCACATGAACTTTTCTCACGCATGATTGACGCCACGGAGTAACGAAAATGAGTCTTGAACAACGTATTGAAGAGAACACGAAGATGATCGAGCGTCTTATCCAGACACTGGAAAAGACAATGCTCGGTTCGGTCCAAGCTGGCATGAACTACGGAGAGGCAAGCACACCGCTATCGTCAGGCTCGCCGGATCGTGAAGCGGAAAACGTTCAGCGGGAGATCGACGAAGCAAAAAAGTCGGATACACCTGCTACGTCTGCGGAGACGCAATCGTCGGACGATTCTGCGCAAGAAAGCACAGCCGTTGAGGAAATCACATACGCAGACCACGTCAAGCCCCTGACGCTGAAACTGGCGCAGAAGAACCGCGAAGCCGTGATCGAGATTCTTGCCCGGTTCGGCGTGAAGCGTGCCGACCAATTGCAAGCCGACCAGTGGACCGCTTACGTTACCTCCGTGGAGAACGCTCTTGGCTAAGCACGCTATCGCAAGCCCAAGCCACTCGTCTACATGGCTCGCATGCGCCAACTCTCTGGCCGCACAGATCGGACAGCCGGAAGGTGACAAGACGGCAGCGGATCTTGGGTCTGATAAACATGATCTGCTGACTACGTGTCTGGAGAACGCTACGCAGGCGGCGAAGTATATCGGCCAGGTGGGTCCTTTCGGCAACTCTATTGATGAGGAGTTCGCAAAAGATGTCCAGACTGTCGTTGACAACGTTCGCGCTCGTATTGATAACTACCGCAATCTCGGATGCAGCGTTATTGTCGAGCTTGAACAATCCCTCCCCATCGAACATATCACGGGAGAAACTGACGCTACTGGTACAGGTGACGTTGTGCTCATTGTTGGTTGGCCTGATGGCCATTCGACAGCTGATGTCATAGACGCCAAGTTCGGCTATAGCGAAGTGCTTGCCGAAATGAACCCCCAACTGCTGATGTACGCATCAGGGGTTCTGGAGAAGTTCGGTCTCGTGGAGGACTTCTCTGAAATCACGCTCGTGATCGAGCAGCCGTTGCGTGGGGATAGCGAATGGACGGTTACGCCAGCCGTGATTCACGAATGGGTTGAAACTGTCGCGAGTCCGGCTGCTGTAAAAGCGTTAGCTATCCACAACGATAAGTTGACGTTACTTGATGCTGACTACGGTGTCACCGAGAAAGGTTGCCAATGGTGCAAGGCGAGCGCGGTCTGCCCGGCACGCCGTAAGCACGTGGAGGACGCAATCGGCGCGTCTTTCGACCAACTGAACAATGAGGATGCAACGATCAGTGCCAACATTATTCCGGTTGATCAGTTGGGGCACTTCTTCGCCCAGCTGGAAACAATCGAAGACTGGATTAATGCCGTTCGCGCCCGGGTGGAACACGAACTGTTCAACGGGGTCGTGATTCCCGGCCTGAAGGTGGTAGCCGGCAAGCGCGGTAACCGCGCCTGGAGCAATGATAAGGAGGCGGAAGCCCTGCTGAAGAAATTCAAACTTCCGGTTGACCAGATCTACAAGAAGGAACTGTTAGGTCCAAAGCCGATTCTTGAACTGCTGAAACGCTCGCCGCGACGCTTCAAGCAGGTGGAACAGTTTGTGATACAGGCTGAAGGCAAGCCTCATGTGGCGCTGGACAGCGACAAGCGTCCGGCTCTGGAAATCAAACCCGTCGATGACGGATTCGAACTTTGTTAAAGGAGATGTAAATTATGGGTACGCAAGTTCTGTTGAAGAATGTACGCATCGCTTTCATTGAAAACCTGTTCACGCCCGGCCAGTATGAAGGCAAGGGCGATTTCCGCCACAGCGCCACGTTCATCGTGGAACCGGGCAGCGATAACGACAAGGCGATTCAGGCCGCTATCGAGAAAGAGGCAGCCGTGAACTGGGGCAAAAACTGGAAAACGATGCTTGACGACATCCGGGGCGACAAAAAAGCGTTCGCTTACCAGAAGAACAAGAAGGACAAGTCAGGTGAGGTGTATGACGGATTCGAAGACCGCTATGCGCTGTCCGGTATCCGGAAAGCCAAGGATGGCGCGCCGCTGTTCCTGCATAACGTTACCGATCCATCCACAGGCAAAGCGAAGCGTCTTAAGGGCGATGAGGGTGTGATCTACGCAGGCTGCTACGTCAACGCCAAGGTTGAAATCTGGGCACAGGTGGGTGCGCATCGCGGTATGCGTTCGGGTCTGATGGGCGTTCAGTACCACGCGCCGGGCGATTCGTTCGGAGGGGCCTCGCGTCCTTCGGATGACGGTTTTGATAGCGTGGAAGCGGAAGAGTCCGAGGACCTTGCTTGAGTGAACAGGGGCCCGAAAGGGCCTTTCCAACAAAGGAGATAACAAAATGCGCTTGTGGTGGGACATCGAAACATGGAGTGAAATCCCAATCGCGTACGGCGCGCACCGGTACGCGGAGAACGCAGAGATATTGCTGTTCGCGTGGGCGGTTGACGACGGGCCAGTTTCGGTCTGGGATCTTACCGCGCCAGGTGCTATGCCTGACGAACTGATCCATGCTATTGATATGGCGGATGAGTACTGGGGCCATAACTCCGGTATGTTTGACCGTCCAGTGCTTCGCCATGCTCAGCCACATATCTATAAGCATATGCTAGAAGTGGACCATCGCGACACGATGGTGCAGGCACTCTGCCACGGGTTACCCGGTTCGCTTGATGCGCTCTGTTCGATCTTCCGTCTTGATGAGGATGTGGCGAAAGACAAGAGGGGCAAACAGCTTATCCGCATGTTCTGCATGCCGCGTCCCGCTAACAGTAAAGTGCGGCGCTTTACTCGCGAGACGCATCCGGCGGAGTGGGAAGAGTTCAAGGAGTACGCGAAGAGCGATATTCGCGCGATGCGCGAACTGCACAAGAAAATGCCGAAGTGGAACTATCCGAACAACGAATCGGAACTGGCGCTTTGGCAACTGGACCAACAGATCAATCAGGCAGGTATCTATGTCGATATCGAACTGGCAAAGGCTGCAATTGAAACGGTGGACCGGGAGCAAGCTGCGCTCGCTGCACGAACTGACGAAGCAACCGGAGGCGTGGTATCTTCAGCCACTAAACGAGACGCGCTCCTCGCCCACATACTGGCAGAACATGGCGTTTCACTCCCCGATCTCAAATCAGACACTTTGGAACGCAGACTCACGGACCCTTTATTACCCGACGGGGTTAGGGAACTTATCGCCCTACGCCTCGCCGCAAGCACAAGCAGCGTCTCAAAATATAACAATCTCGTCCGGGCAACCTCCTCTGACGGATTTCTGCGAGGAGTCATACAGTTTTCAGGAGCTGGTCGCACTGGGCGGGATGCAGGGAGGCTATTTCAACCGCAAAACCTGATGCGCCCAACGCTTGCAGCAGAGGATATCGAGTTTGGGATTGAAGCCATAAAGGCGGGTAGCGCGGATCTGTTCACGGAAAACGTGATGGAACTGTGCGCGAACACCATGCGTGGCGTCATCATCGCGCCGCCGGGTAAGAAACTGGTAGTGGCGGATTTGTCCAACATCGAAGGCCGGGTTCTGGCATGGTTAGCGGGGGAAGAATGGAAGCTACAAGCGTTTCAGTACTTCGATGCGGGTATAGGTCCAGACTTGTATCTGGCTTCGTACGCTCGCGCGTTTGGCGTCCCTATCGAAAAAGCGAGGCGGCAAGTTGGAAAGGTCCTGGAGCTTGCAATGGGTTTTGGAGGCGGCGTTGGGTCATTCATCACATTCGCTGCGGTCTATAACCTAGATCTGGAGCAGATGACTTCAGGTCTGGCCCTGCCGGATGACGTAACGGACGAAGCCATAAATTTCTGGAACTGGTCTATCGAGACGAAGCGGTCGACGTACGGCCTTCCACGTGAGGTGTTCGTAGCTTGTGATTCGCTCAAACGTTTGTGGCGTCGCGCGCATCCGAAGACGGTAAAACTGTGGGCGGCGCTGGAAAGTGCCTACAGCAATGCCGTAGACAATCCGGGCCGTATTTACGAAGCCGGTAAGCTGGTCATCCAGAAACAGGGTAACTGGTTGCGCTTAATGCTGCCGTCCGGTCGCTCCATCTCCTACGCAAACCCCAAAGCCGGAGACAAACTGACTTACAAGGGGATCGACCAGTACTCGCGCAAGTGGAGTGTAATTTCTACCTATGGCGGTAAGCTAAGCGAAAATTGTACACAGGCCGTTGCGCGCGATGTCTTCAAGAACTGCTACCAGTCGGTACTGGATGCGGGTTACCGGATCGTGGTTCCGGTTCACGATGAACTGTTGACCTATGCGCGGGACGAGGAACGGTATAACGCGAGCGATCTGTCGCGGATCATGTCCGCGGTTCCGGATTGGGCAGAAGGCTTGCCGCTCGCCGCTGCCGGGTTTGAATCTTACCGGTACAGAAAAGATTGACAACTCTACAGCAATTGCTATACTGAAGTCTCAGACAAAGGAGAGAACATGTTTTCACGGGATAACAAGCACTACCGCGCCACGCCCCGCACCACGCAGCAGGCGTTCGGGCCTTACCATCGCTTCCAGATGCCGCCGGCGCCGAAGCAGCACGCCTGGGATATCGTCGCGTGCGCTGTGGGCGTGATCCTGCTGGGTGCGCTTTACGGTTATCTGTTCGCGTCATGAGGGAATAATGAAAGAATACATCGTTGTTAGCGATACGAATTCGAAGATCCTTCTTTCCACTACCAACTGGTACGAAGCCGTAAAGCTCGCCAATAAGATTCGCCATGCCGGCGGTCAGGTGACGATTTTCAAGGCTACGCGTGCGTGATCATGGACGCAAAATATATTATAGGGGCGGTTGGCATTTTCGTTTGCGGAGCAGCACCGGTTATTTTCTATTGCGGGGTGAAGATATTGCTTTTGGCGATAAAGGGCGAGTAATGCGTGAATCGCAAATCGAAGCCTATTTCGTGAAGCGCGTAAAGGAAGTTGGTGGGATATCGTTCAAGTTCACCAGCCCTGGCGTTCGCGGCGTGCCGGATCGTATCGTGATATACAAAGTTAAGGTGTACTTCGTGGAACTGAAGGCGCCCGGCAAGACGCTTCGTGCGGATCAGGTACGCATCCATAAACGCATTATTCTTCACGGGGCCAATTGCCGGGTAATTTCAACGAAAGAAGAAGTGGATCTGTTCATAGGAGAACTGGAATGAGTATCTGGACAATTATTGCACTGTTCTGGGGTGTTATTTGCGCAGGTGCAATCGGGCTTGTCATGGGTGCTAACCAGAAGAAAAAAGAATGGAACTTAGACCATACCAACAGCTGATCGTCGATCACATTCTGGAAAAGGAGCGATGCAATGCCTTTGTCCCTATGGGTCTTGGAAAGACCGTTAGCACGCTTAAGGCTATCGAGGCAGCGGCGCTCGTTGACGACTCTCCGGTGCTTGTCATTGCGCCGCTTCGGGTTGCGCAGAGTACGTGGCCCGACGAAGTCAGGAAATGGAAGCTTGACTTACCTTGCACGCCTGTTGTTGGTACACAAGAGCAAAGGGCACTTGCGTTACGCACTGATTCGCATATCTTTACCACGAACTACGAAAACGTACCGTGGCTAGTGGAGTGGTTCAAGTACAACCCTCGACCGTGGCCGTTCAAGACGATAGTCGCGGATGAGGTCACGAAACTGAAAGGCTTCCGCACCCGCCAGGGTACGAAACGCGCCAAGGCGCTTGCGGAAGTCGCACACAAAAAGGTGGATCGATGGATCGGATTGACTGGTACGCCCGCTCCCAATGGATTGAGAGATCTATGGGGGCCGATGTGGTTCGTAGATGGGGGCCAGAGACTTGGAAAGTCGTTCACGGCTTTTTCGGAACGGTGGTTTCGGAAGAGTTTCGATGGCTTTGGAATGGAACCCTTGGCCCATGCACAAACAGAGATTCAGACGGTCATCTCCGACGTGTGCTTATCACTGGATGCGAAGGACTACTTCAATCTCTCAGAACCGATCCGCAACCGGATAGTCGTAGATCTGCCTTACAAGGCGCGGCGCCAGTACCGGGACATGGAGAAGAAAATGTTCCTGGAACTGGAGGGGCATCTCGGGCCGACGGAAATCGAAGCGCTGAACGCAGCCAGCAAGACGCAGAAATGCCTCCAGATCGCAAATGGCGCGATCTATACCGATGAATCGAAGAACTGGCAGGAGATCCACGATACAAAACTGCAAGCCCTTGAAGACGTTATCGAGGAGGCAAACGGTATGCCAGTTCTTGTTGCTTATCATTTTAAGCACGATCTTGCTCGTCTTGTTTCCGCTTTTCCTCGCGGGCGCGTGCTTGACAGCAATCCCCAGACTCTGCGCGACTGGAATGCGGGGAAAATTCCTGTTCTTTTCGCTCATCCTGCTAGCGCTGGTCACGGGCTATCTTTGCAGGACGGGGGCAACATAATCTGTTTCTTCTCCGTGAACTGGAATCTGGAAGAGCATGCGCAGATTATTGAACGGATAGGACCGGTACGGCAGGCGCAATCGGGATATGACAGACCTGTATTTATTCACTACATTCTGGCCGGCGATACGGTCGATTTTGATGTACTTGAACGCCTGGAGAGCAAGGCGAGCGTTCAGGAAATCTTGATGAAGGCTATGCAAAGGAGAAAATAGATGGATAACGAATCATTCGAGTGTTTCAAGGAACTGGAGGCGCGAATCCGGTTTCTGGAACGCGCTCACCTGGAGAACAGCCGGCGCATTCACGGCGTGGAAAAGCATTTCTTCACCCACGTAAAAGAGGCGGCTGTCCGTGCTGAGGCAACTCCCGAAAACCTCTACGCACCCCTGCGCAGCGATACCCGCGCCGTGGTCGATCTGGCGGCGTTCGTGCGCCGGCTGGTCGATATGCAGGATCTTGGTCACGCGGTCACGGAAGAGGTACGCCAGCTTGCGCTTCGCGCTTTGGGATTGAAATGAAACCCCATATCCGTAAAGACAAGTACCGCGGCTGGTCTTTTGTGTACGAGGATCTTACGTACTGGTTCCCCTCTTTCGTATTACTTTGTAGCGCGCTCAAATACCATTACAGGCATTACAAATGAGGCTTTACTCGACACTCGACATCGCGAAGTCGGTACGCTGCGCACTACAGGACTTCACGCACGTGGTCCTGAACCGTGGCTATACAACAATCAAGCCTGTGTATTTTGATACCGGTCTGGTTGCCGACTTGCCTGTTTTCCAGTTCGCCAGCTGGATTCCACCTACTTTACAACAGCTGTATAAGTGGCATGCGAAAGGCGGTCTGCTGATCGTACAGGACACGCATTACGCCACGAAGAATGACGTTACGGTGATGGTGGAGTGCCCGTACTCAATGGACCGTATCAACACGTGCAATGATCTGAACGAGGTGTACGGAGTTATCCCGATGCCTGTCTCATGGACCACGCATGAGGAATGCATCGACGCCCGGTTCCCGACCACGGATGTAGCACACCTGATCTGGGATAAGGCGCGCGGCCAGACGTTCACGGTCTCTGAGCTATCCGCAGAAACAGGAATCCCGTTCACGCAATTGCAGTACATGAAAAACTGTCTGGCACCTTCCCGCGTCTGGTTTATTGAAAAGCGCATGCGGCCAGAGGAAAAGCATTTCCAGCAGGCGTGGGAATGGGTGGAAGCAGGCAAGATCAGCGCCCATTCCGTCTACCACTCCGGAATGAAGCGCCATATCGAGGAGATGGGGAAACTCGGATACCTTGGCATCAAAAAATACCACGAATACAAGATCGAGGAACCCGACTGGCGAATCATCCAGAAAAAGCGCGATGAAGCACTTATTGATCTTGCGGCAGTTCGTACACTTGTTGAGTCACTTCCCGCTCATCCCGTAGAGTGATGACCGTTTGTCGTATCTCTTTTATTCTAGGAGCATTCGCATGATAAAGGCTATTGAGTTCTGCAAGGACACTCTCCGTCTCACTATTGACACCTGCCCGCCCACCAGTGCCGCGAAGGGCCAGTGCGGCATCAAGTTTCACCTTGGCGAGGGCGGCAGAATCACCGAATTCCATCGTGGCAAGTTTGTGGACTTCGTTCAGGCCGTCGATAGCGTAGCTGCGGTTGAGGTCGGCAATTTTTTGCTCGAACTGCTCCGTACTGATTCGACTATAACGTGCGTCGACCTTTACCTGTTCCACAGTGGCGGCGAAAGCCTGTAACTCCGCACTTCTACGGATGTACTGGTCCAGTTCCCGGACCGTACAGTCGAGATAGCAGGCAGCCGTGAACAGATCGCCCTTGGCTTCCACCAGTTTCGACTTGATGGAAGCCTCATTGATGCCGCCGGCCTTGCGGGAACGTGATGTCATTTCTTCCTCGGAGTGGATCGCGTTTTCTGGTTTTTCGCAACCTTTTCGACGTTCGGGACTTTCTTGCCGTGCTGCGCGCTTACGAATTCCTTGCCAACCTTCTTGGGAATGCCCAGATTGGACTTCCCGGAAGCGGCGGCATGCATCGCGGCATTTTGAGCTTTACTCTTAATTGGCATGTGAGACTCCTAATATGAAAGACCAATCCCGTACCCCAATCTCTGAAGATCTGGCAACTGCTTCTTCAGGCGTCCCGCACCAATGTCGGTTCTGTAAAATGGACTATTGGGTATCTTCACCTTTTTTATGGCACTGTATACGCTGCGGCGCGCTCCAGTTATCGTCTCGCCTAGTCCAGTCGCAACCAGAACATAATCCCCTGCTGTGACGGGCCCCGGAAGGTCCAGCACCTTCCCGTTGATCTCGCGAGGCGCGTCGCCAAGCATGACTTCGGACCAGTGCAGGTGTTCCATGTCTTCCGCGCCGTAGATCGGAATCCCGCATAACTCTTTGTTCGTGATCTTCGAATACGGGAAGTCGGGCAGTGCCATGAGAACGGAGATGCAGACCGTGTCGAGCCTGATCTTGAGGGTATCCCGTCCGTTCAGTTTGTCAAGCATCCATTGCGCCTGATCGCCTTCAATAAGTGCAGTCAGGTTGTGGCGGATAGGCCAGCCGTCGCGCATTGTCCACTCAAGAGGATAGGGAGTTCCATCGTGCGTTATCATGCAATTAACATCAACATAGCCGACGTACCCCACGCGATGGAGATGGTCAGTAGCAGGCTTGAGAACCTGATCGGCCAGCTTGGACTTGCGGACCACGCGCACAGTAGTGCCCATTTCGCCCGTATTAACGCCCAGGTCGCCATTCATCAGCTTTTTGTTCTCCCAGTTCTCCACCCAATACTTGGACCAGCCGTCCGGGCCGAACCACCCGCCTACGGCCATCTCCATCCCGTCAACCTTTTCCTGCAGAATAAATCCGTCTTCTTTGGCTGCTTTAACGTATTTCGGGACTGTTTTCCAGCGCTGCAGCATATAGATCAGATCAGCCGCAGAGTTCGCAACGTAGGACATTGCCCGCTCGCCATCACCGGATGGCTTGGAGACAAAAGCTTTACCCTGTTTTTTTACATAAGCAATGGCTGAATCGTAATCGTGGAAGGTCTTTCCGGGAATGACCGGCATGCCGCATTCTTCCATCACTTTCTGCCCGACTTCGCGGTCCAGTTCCCATTCGACGGCATCAAGGTTGCATCCGAAGATCGGATACCCGATCCGCCGATAGGGTTCCAGCATGTCGAGATACGAGACATTGTCCGGGGTGTAGATGAGATCCGCCCACCCGATCCATTTTTTCCGGAGATCGTCAAAGTTCCGGATCTTGTGGATGATCCCCTCGCCGGCGTGCCGGTCGTCCCCATTAGGCCGGGGTTTGTCGTACCACTTCACGTCATGCCCCTGGCGCGTCCAGCGCATGCACAGATCGAGCGCGTTACTTCCGACATCAATTACTAGTATTTTCATATAGCACCTGCTATAGTTAGTCGTAACTTCCTGAGAGGCTAACCGTGAAAGAACTACTTAAAATCGCTCTTATTACGGGCGGTATTTATCTTCTGTCCAGTGGAATCCATGAATTCTTCTTCGTGTTTCTTGGCATGTCGCCCGCCACTTTCGTCATGTTCGTGCTAGGGCTTTGCCTGCTGGCAAAGCCTAGCGGCAATTCCCATTAAGGCGAAGGCGGGCGTTGCAATACCCCTTCCGAGATAGCGGGGCCTAACGCGCGATTGTACAGACGCCCCGCGCCTACGGTCCCCAGGATGGCCGGAAGAGCTATGGTCGGCGCTGCTGCTGCCCCGGCTGCTGTGCCTGCCGCGCCGAGTCCCGCCAGGGCTTTCTGTACCAGTTGCATTTCTGGCGTACCACTGGACGTTGGCGCCTTGAGGAAGCGCTGGCTGATATCCGCGAGGTCTCCGAGTTCACCCGCAGCGCCACGGGCCATCGCAGAACGGCCAGCAGGCGTGCGGTTGATAGAGCCTAACAATAATTGCGGATTGATTTCACCCTGCGACTTTGCTACCAGCGGTTCAAGCGTCATGAGAATGGCGTATTGCTTGCGGGCCTTGTCATAACGTGCAGCGTCCTCCGCCGTCATATTTTTACGGAATGCCTGCTGCAAATCATCCTGCAAACCGCGAAGCGACCGTTTCAGATCGGCTTTATCCGTACCCCTGATCTGGTCCGCAAGTTCGGTATTCAGTTTGCGGAATTCAGTACCCCTCAAAGTCCGCGTTCCCCCTGTTCTGCCCCCGCCCGGAAGGGTACGCGTTCCCACCGCGAGCTTTTCCAGATCGTCCGCATAGTCATTTATTACCTTTGCGACTTCAGGCAACTGACGCGCGCCATTGGATCTGAGCTGGGAAATAAAAGCAGGAGTTACAGGAATATCATATTTCTGGGTCACTTCGCCAATAGTTCCACCCGCACGGTCTACGGCAGGAGCAAAAGTCGATTTGGTAATGGCAGGGCCTTCCACGCCACCCAGATCCGCCAGACGTTGCTGGACGATCGAAAAATTCCGGTCTTCCTGTCCGCCTGCGAAAGGAATGTCACCGACCAGCGTCCCTGCACGTTTCACGTACTTACCGGGTCCACGTTCTGAACCGTAAATCTGATGCGGTTGCAAACGCATCCCCATCGTGTGTGCGATCTGCCCAAGTCTTCGGGTTTCGGCGTCCACTTCAGGCAAAGCGCCTGCCACACCGCGCGCAGCCGCCTGCCCCGCACGCTGCACGCCCTGCTGCGCTGCTACCCCACCCGCTTCCAGACCGCGAGCCGCCGTTCGGGGTACTTCAGGAAGACGGGCGAGCATTGGCCCTTCCACGGGTAGCCCCTGAAGCGCGCGGAGGCCTTCCGACTTGCCAAGGGCTTCGGTAATGTTCTGTCCGGTTTGCGTACGGGGCTGGTAAGTGAGCTTTTCAGCCAGTTCCGTGCCGGCCTTCTCGCCCTGCTGAATCCCGGCTTGCGTACCGTATTTGCCACCCGTAAGCGTCTTGCCTATGCCATAGAGCTGGCCAGCCGTAGTCCCCGCTGCACCCGTGGCAGCAGACAGACCCGCTTCCCCGATACCGAGGATGCGATTGATAATGCTATCTGCATTCTTCGGACCCGGCTGGTTACCGGGCGATGTTTCCGGCGGCAAGCGGTCGAGCGGGGATGCCGGCGTAGCTTTCGCCGTTCCCGCTCCCAATTGCTGTTGCAGGATGCCGAACGCCTGTTCCTTCGTCGCGCCTTCCGGGCCCGTCACGTCATACTTCTTGCCTTCCGGACTGGTGAAAGTGAAAGTTGGCATATCAATGCTCCGTTACCGACCAGCCTTGCGGAATGGCGGGCGCCTTAGCTGCGGACTCGACAGATTTACCGGCATTGCGAACCCGGTTAGAGAACTGCTTAGACACTTTCTCCGCCGCCTCATGCTCAGTACGCAGACCGAGTTTCATCCGGTTCACCGCCGCTTCCAGCTGGGGCAACGTCTGCGCATCATTGATACGTGCTATCGTCTCCGCACGCGCTGAATCTGTAGCCGCGCCGCCGCCCGCCATGGCCTTATTGAACTGGCCTTCCAGATCGCCAAGTGCATTTTTCAGGTCCACTACCGCCGGGTCACCGCCATAGTTCGCCATGACGTAATTCAATTTTTGGTTCACGAACGGTGAACCCGTGCGGTAAGTCTTCTTTGCAGCGTCAAGTACCTGATCGGCCAAGCCATTAGGCGCGGTGATCGCTTCCAGCGAGGTAGCAATGTTCGCCTCGCGCTGGACAGCGGTCTGCGCGCCCTTGCTCGCTGCTGCGTAGTCGATCGCACTGGCCGCGAGATCGCCACCTCCTCCAGGGGAAATCTTCGCTACATCATTCATTACCGTGCGGCGCGCGGAAGCGGTTTGACCCCTCAACACCAACTTCTCCCCTGCGACCCATGCTTCCGACAACTTACGGACAGCATCCGCCGTCAGCCCGCCACCCGCAACGGGAAGAGGCAGACCGTCCGCGCCAAGCTTCTCAGGAGCGGCCGGCGCCGCACCCGGAGCGCCTGAAGGAAGCGGGGGCGCGCCACCACCTGCACCCGGCGTACCCGGGGGAAGATCTACGCCAGCGGCTTCCGCACGGATGACGTTACCCTCACGACGTGCTCCGAGATTACCCGCCCCCGTAGCTTCTGTCGCCCGGTTGTGGCGCGCCGTTTCTTCCGCCCTTGTTTCCGCACGCTCGCCCTGCCCTTCACGGTATATGCGGAGATCTTCCAGGCGCTGCAACTGGATTTCATGGTTAAACTGCAATTCGGCTTTCCGCAATTGCAATTGCGAATCGTAATCAAGAAGCGGGGTTGCCTCTTTCAGGTACGTGAATAGCTCCATGCCCGACAAGCCCTGATCCTTTCCCAGCTTGGCAAGACGTTCAAGCGACAGCCCGCCTTCCTGGGGTTGAGCGGGTGTTGCCGCAGCCTGTGCCGGCGGCGCAGGGATCGCGCCTTGCGGAGCGGCCTGCGCCTGTGGCGGAGTGGTGGGCATAGGCCGGAAAGGTGGCAACGGGTTTTGTGGACCCTGCCCTGCTACTGCCGGTACGCCGCCAGCGGGAAGAGGGGGGCGCACGCCACCCCCAGCCTGTTGCATCGGCTGCGAGGGTTGACCGGGTGCCGGCGGCTGTGGCGCCGGACCTTGCGGAGGAGGCGTCTGCACCTGCGCCACCTGGCCGCCCGGATAGAGTTGCCCGAAAGTGTTGCCTAACGACGCCTGCGCAGCCATCTGGCGTTGACGATCCTGCTGCGCCTGCTGGAAAGTAAGCAGGTCCTGCTGCGCCTTCTGTTGACGCAACGTATTCAGAGTTTGCGCATCGTGGATATTTTGCAGCGTATTCGCGTAATCGACCCATGTAGCCATGATTGCCCCTCAAATCTACATAGTAAAGCCGTAGGTATTCCCGCCGCCGCTGTAGTACGGCGAAGCGCTGACATCTCCGAACCCTAATGCGCTTTGTCCGCCATATCCTCCGCCACTGCTGCCCCCGCCGAACAAACCACCGAGTCCGGCTTGCACTTGCGGATTGTTCCCGAGTCGGGAAATCCCCTGGTAGGCCGCGCCGCCAAGCGCGTTAGCCTGATCGTAGGCGTTCTGATAGGGGACAGCCTGCGCGCCAATACCAGCATTCATATACGGAATCGCCTGATTCTGAAAACTTTGCGCCGGACCGTAGACGTTGCTTTGCAAATACTGGCCGTATTGCCCACCGATAGCCGCAGGCTGCCCGCCGAGGAATTGCGCCGTCTGGTAAGGCAACTGCCCGCCCTGCAACGTGTACTGTGGCGCCGCTGCGAGTTCACCAGCGCCAGCCTGATTGTACTGGCCGGCGATATTCGAGATCTGTCCCAGACCCTGAAGCCCTTGCAACTGGCGCTGGAGTTGCGCGTTTTGCCAGTCGATATTGAAATTGCCAAGTGCCTGATTCGCGACGCCCGCGCCGGCAGCACTGGACCCCAGCCCGTACATACTGTTCGTGGCCCCGGTCTGGTCCTGCAACTGTTGGACGCTGCGATTGTAGAGCGCGGATTGCGGATCGAGTGCGGTATTGAAAACCTGCTGGCCGTAACCCTGCAACTGCTGGCCGTAGCCAATGTTCTGGTTGCCGAGGTTCGTCAACTGCTGCCCAAGGTTGCCGTACTGCTGGCCGGCGAGGTTAGCGGCGTTCTGGTAAGGGCTTCCGTAAGTGTTGTAGGCAGCAAGCTGCGCAGCCAGCGACTGCTGGCCGTAGTCCTGCAACTGCGGTTGCGAAGCGCTGAACACGTTATAGTTCTGGTTTTGCAGGTTCTGCCATTGCTGGTCGGCACCTTGCAAACCGGAAGGGACATAGTACGAACCCGCGCCGCCAGACGTGGAAGGCGCCATCGCGCTCGAAATGGCGGAACCCGCTACCGATGCCGCTAAACCTGCTGCTGCTCCCCAGGGCATGATCTACTCCTTATCAATGTCTGGGTCCGCAATCGCTTCAGAATGGATGCAGAGCCAGGTAATATCGGTTATCGCCTGAATCCTGTGCCGCTTTCCCGCCTTGATTTCCAGCATGGCGGGGCCTGTCAGAACCTGTAACTCACCTTCTACATCCACGCTAGCCACGCCTGAACCCAGATAGCTCAAATGGTCGTAGTCGTGGACGTGCTTCTCGACTTCCCGCCCTGCTTCGAGCGTCTGTTCCCGGCAGTACACGCCTCCGGCAGAGAAATGGTGTTTGATCATTTCTCGCACCGAAGGCAGATAATCAGCGTCATTCGGTCATCGACGCCGTCATTCACGACATCGTGCATCTTCGCATTGTCGAAGTACCAGACCGAACCGGGAGCCATCGCCACCTTTTCATCTTCCGCTGAATTGATACACTGCGGATTCGACTGTAATACAACGTACAGTTTCGTATTGTAATACGTGGCGTGCCAACCGCCATCAACATGGGGCTCGATCCTGCCACCGGGTGGAATCCGGGTAATCAGGATGCCGCCAATCCGTGTTGCCTTGACCCTGTGCGCAAGATCGAAGACCAGACTGTGGATCGAAGGCAGGGCATACCATTCCGGATAGTTCTTCGACTCATGCTCGTCATTGAACGTGGACCAGTCGCCCGATTCCCGGTACGGCTTCTCATCGTTATACCGAAGCCAGATATCGTCCATCGCGCGATGCACTTCCAGCGCCTTGCGTTCGCCGTGCCGGTTCCAGAGTTTGGGCTGGCGCGCAATCTCCAGAAGAATGGCCGAAGTGTCGATACCTGCTGCGATCTGTACGAAGTTTCTCACGATACCCCTTTTATGCGTTCTGCTACATGGAGACCGCCCAAGCCTAGCATACCGAGCGTAAGCGTTCCCAGTTCCGACATATCCATGTAAGGAATGTGGACGGGGTGCCCCATGAATGCACCCGCGGTATTTACGCCCCACGTCAAAACATAGTTGACGAAATACCCGCAAACACAGACCCATCCGAGACCGCCTCGCCAGTGCTGGAGAGGGTCGCTCGATTGCGCTTCCGCCTTGTTGATGTCAGTTTGTGCCGTGATCATCGAGAGGACAGCAGACAACTGCGCCTGTTCCTGCGCCGACTTGTCGGGCCAGATCTTGGAAACTACGGTCTGCGCAAGGTCAAGCCCTGCTGTGATCGGATCAAGTGCCATCGTCCACCCCTAGAGAAACCCGTGCCATTTTCCACAGGTTGTTACGATCGTCCGCACCGTTCAGCCCGCCATTGATGCGCAACGTAATCGAGCCGAAGTCCATCAGGTCCGCGAGCGCATTACACCCGTGCGTATTCCAGAACCATGCGGCGGACTGCGCGGCGTTGCCCGGTTGTTCAAGCAATTCCGGATGGTCAACCAGAGGCAGTACCAGCGCGTTACCACAGCGCTGGTAGTTGATCCGGCCCGTGACCTGAATCAGACCGCGACCACGATACCGGAACCCGTCGCCCTTCTCCGTGTTACCAAGATCCGCGCGCCCCTCATACCGCTCCTGCGCCGGCGTCGGCCCCCACAGTTCACGGACGTAGACGAGACGCCCGGACTCGTGGCCTACCTGCGCAATAAATGCCGCCTGGCGTTTTGGCGAATCAATCGCATATAACGCCATCGCTGCACTGAGCGGATCAGCCCATACTGTCGCACGCTGGAGAGGAATCCCAAGGCAAGCCGCCAGTTCTTCAGGGATCACAGCTTGCCAACCAGCGTCAGGAGCTCAGTCACCTTCGTGGCCGTGTCCTTCGAACCGTCGTCCACGATCGTCGTAAACTGGGTCGTGAGGGTCGTCATTTCCTGCGCGCGAGTCTGGATACCCATAAGGTTTTCCAGTTTCGTCGGGATGCTGTCCGCGCTGGCGATGACAGCGTTAAAGTCGGCTTCGATCTGCGTCCAGAAACTCATTTCATTCTCCAAAGAATTTGCGCAATCCACCGGATGCGCCATAAGCAGCGATAAACAGCATAAGATAAAAGCATGCCCGCCATACCAATCCTATAACCCCGCGTCCGATGTTTAGCTGGAAACGCTGTGCTGCCCGCTTCTCCAGTTCATCTACGATAGCTTTCACGTCGCTTTCGGTAAACGTTCGTTGTTCCATTCCGGTTCCCCGATCTTCTTCGCCGCCTGACGCTGGCCTAGCGCAACGGCATTGTTAAGGGCATCCTGCCTTTGCACCACTTCATTGCGCATGGACTCTACGGCGGCTTGTGCGCCGCGCGTCGAGCGTGCGTTTTCCACCAGCAACATCGGTAACCACTTGATTGAGCAGTCGAACTGATCGAGCCGTGCCCCTGTCTGGGGGTGTGTTCCGCTGACGTGGGTCCAGAACGCACACCCGGATTCCAGGCACGTTTTCTTGATAAGCGGGCAGACGACTTTCACGCCTTCACCCCCACAATACCTTGTGCATAGTTCACGTTGAAGGTCTTCGTATGGCTGTGCGCATTACCCGAACCATTGTTCTGTATGCTGATCCCCGTTGCGCTCGAATTGATCGAAACCGCGACGGCGTTCGTCAGCGTTTCCTGATTGATGGAATTCGCGCCGCCGGGGAGATTCACCGATGCGCCACCTGTAGGCGTGGCCGTCCAGAAATTATTACCGGAAGCGGTTCCGTGCTGGTGGCCGGGGCTGGTATGGTTATGCTGCGGATCGCTTACGTTATGCGCATGCGCCGCCAGTTCGGCTATCGTCAGCGAGTGACCGTCTGATACCCAAGGGAGGCTAAACAGACCGCTGTACTGATTCCCCGTAGCTACAATAGCTCCACTCGCCGCTGTCAATTGTAGGGTATGGTCGGTAATCGTTGCATCCGCCGTCCACCCGAGGGGCGCCGCCGACTGCTGGAATACAACCCGCGTTCCGGTAGGTGCAGTAAGCGTACCGGCAGGGTTGCCGTTCGCGTTAACCTGATTGACAATGTAGTTAAGATCCGCCATTACCGGATTGGCATCCACCACTTGCCCGTTCTGGATGATGTTTGGCAGTGTTCCGATAATCGGCATTTAGCGCCCCATGTTCGTGTAGCCGGTATCCGCATACCGGGCAAAGAAAGATCCAATCGACAGACTGTTAGACGACGTGGCCGTGATATCTATCGCCATTTTCTGGAAGACCAGCGGAATCGTCCACGGCACGGTGTACACGTGCGGAATGTTGCTCGTGGACGCCCACGGTGCACCGCCGCCCCACAGACCGCCGCCGCCCCACGTAATCCCCGCCGCCGGTGTCAGAACAAAAGTGGAATTAATCGTATTGTTCTGATCATCCAGAGCAGTGATATTGTAGTTGACTGACGCACCAGAGGAAGCGAATTCCTGTGTCGATTCAATAACCTGCACTTCGGCCATGTGGCCCGTCTTCGGAAACGAGGAAGACCGGAGATGACTTGTCAACTGGACTCCGTTATCCGTGTACACACTACCGATAGCCGGAATACTCTGGCTGAGGAATAGCGCGGCGCCGTGATCCGCTCCGGACAGGATGAAGTTATTCCCGAACTGCGAAATGGCGTCGTAAGTGAAGGTGTGAGGGCCGTTCCAGCGCTTGCGCCGGATGTCGTACCAGTAATCGTTCGTCTGCGTTACGCCAGCAATGATCGTCGGTACACAGACCCGGAAAATGTTTCCGGAGAACGAGGCGGAAATCCGGCTCGCCTGCGTCGTGTTCTGGAAAGGCACCTGCACATCTGCCACGCCGTCATTACCGGGCGTCTTGCTCAACGGGCTTAGCACGCCGAGGAAGTTAAGCACGTACGGTGCATCTACGCCGATGAAAAAGATACCGAACGGCCCTTGCACCACACTGCGAGGCGCAATGCAGCCCGTGGTCAGCGTTACGTAGTTCAGTGCGAGGTTGTTCGTCGCCGGGTCGCCCGTGATCTGCCAGATACTCGACCCTTTGAACACGACAAGCGCGCCCGTCACGCCGGACGAGGTCGTCTGGACGGGCAGGCCGGATTGAGCCGTGATCGGCGTCGTGTCGCCCAGCGTCACGGACTGCGAGGCGTTGGTGCGCGTCGTAGGAACAAGGACATCACTGAAATAGTCCACGTTTCCGACTGCGAAATATGCCCGGTTGTTAAAGTTCGCAAC
>Ga0306920_100000768_pt1 | contig 38617 bp, 44 predicted proteins | sample flu12Cox44000170_FD_204666 | JGI IMG/M metagenome (GOLD analysis project Ga0306920, IMG submission 204666) | Lab enrichment of tropical soil microbial communities from Luquillo Experimental Forest, Puerto Rico - flux4day.12C.oxic.44.000.170 (v2)... | ecosystem: Environmental > Terrestrial >... | reverse complement strand
GGGTCGTTATGCGACGAAAGCACCGGCGGGAAGCCGTCGTCCGAGGCCTCGACCGGGTAGCTGCTCGTTCAAATCGGTTGATGGGCGACAGCGGCGTCCGCTTTGCGGCGCGCCAAGCGGCCCGACGACGGCAGTACTCCGTACGCAGACATCGGGCTGACCGGTTTCGCAAGGCCGCCGACGCTGTGATCGGCGCGCTCACGGGCGGCTGGAACTGGTGCCGGCGGGTCGGCAAATGCCGCCTACCCGCCGCTCGTCGTTTCAGGCCGACCGTCGACAATGAGGCGAAAGCAGTGTGGATGCGATGGGAGCTTCCTATTGATTGCGTCGCATTTTGAGGACGTGCTTACCTGCGCGGCATCAAATCTGCTCGGGCACATCCCAAAAGCGGAGCCAATGGTCAGGGGTTCGAGTCAACTCTACAGTGGCAAAGGTCGACGGTACTTTTGACGGTACATGCAAGGCCCGTCGCCTTCAAAGGCGAGCATTCATGCGCCCGAGAGCTCCAGTTCCCCGTCAGACAGTTGGCTGGCCAAGGCCCGGGCCGACCGTGACAAGGCCCGCAAGCTGCTGGCCAGCGGCAACGATCCGATGGCCGACCGGAAGGTCGACAAGCTCGTCCGCGTCACGGCCGCCGGCAACAGCTTCAAGTCCGTGGCTGTCGAGTGGCATACCGGCCAGTCGGTGCGTTGGGCACCCATCACGGCTGTCAAGACGCTCAAGCACATGGAGGCCGACCTGTTCCCGGTGATCGGCCATCGGCTGGTTTCTGAAGTCACGCCGCCCGAATTGCTGGCCACCTTGAGGCGCGTCCAGGCCCGTGGCGCGACCTACACGGCGACGCGATTGCGCGAAATCTGCGGGCAGGTTTTCCGCTACGCGATCGCCACCGGGCGTGCCACATACAACCCGGCTGCCGACCTCGTGGGTGCGATCGTGCCTGCCAAGGTGCAGCATCGTCCCGCGATCACCGAGAAGCGGCCTTTCGGGCAGTTCCTGCGCGACCTGTCCGCTTTCCCGGGCGCCGACAAGCTGACGATGCTCGCCACCCGCTTGGCGTTGCTGACCTTCGTGCGGTCGCAGGAACTGCGATACGCGAAGTGGGAGGAGGTCGACATGGAGGCGCGCGAATGGCGCATCCCTGCGGGCCGAATGAAGATGGCCAAAGGGTCCAATCAGGCGCATGTCGTCCCCCTGTCGGCCGCCTCGATCCGCACGTTGGAGGAACTGCGTGAAATCACTGGGTGGAACGCCAGCCTGTTCCCGAACAATTATGGAGGCGACGGGTTCATGAGCGAAAACACGATCGGCCGCATGCTGATTCGCCTGGGCTACCAGCACCGCCAGACGCTGCATGGCTTCCGAGCGAGTGCCCGCAGCTTGCTGTCTGAACGTGGCTGGTCCGTGGCGGCGCTGGAGCGGCAACTCGATCATTCGGAGCGCAGCAAGGTCGTCGCGGCGTATGCGCGCAGCGAGCACCTTGAGGAGCGGCGCCGGATGATGGAGGACTGGGGGACGTTAGTCGATGCACTCGAGGCGGGCGACAACGTCGTGCCGCTGACGCAGGCGGCGTGAGCCGAGGCTTCCCTCGATGGCGCTCGGCGATGATTCCCGGCCCGAAATCATCGGCCGTTGTTTTGAGCACGGATGCAGTATCGATGCATGCGTGGCTCGAAACGATCATCGGGACTTCCGCCGCCGCTCGAGCTTCGAGGTGAGCCGCCAGAGCAAGCGATGCTATTCGCCGTCCCCACCGTGGAAGACGGCTCACCGTCTGCAGGTGCATGCCGCTATCGCGTGACGGTCGACCTGCGCGGGATGGCGGCGCAACTACAAGCCTTCGCTACCGCTCGACGCATGACCCTGGCCGCGAGTGTGAGGCGGGCCATCAAGGTCATGCTCGTCGATGGCGGCGAGATTGACGACGGCACGCCCGTGGTCACGTATCGTGCCGGCGATGTGCCGAACGTCAAGGTCACGCTTCGACTGCCGGCGGTACACGCCCAACTTCTTGCGATGCGCGCACGCAAGGCCGATGCCTCGCAGGGTGCGTATGTCGCTGGATTGCTCGAAGGTGCCCCGCTTGCGCCCCGGATGCCGGATCGCACCCAAGTGCTGAAAGCGCTCTGCCAGTCGACTTCGAACCTGGCGGCGCTGTCTGTCGACTTGCATGTCGTCATCCGATCGTTTGGCGGTAGTGCTGCTGGCGACCTTGTGCAGCACCACGCCAGGCTGAGCCGGCTCGAGGATGTCGTGGGCGAGCATATCCGTGTGGCGTCCAAGCTCCTCGCCGACGTCAGGGCCACGCGGCGCCTGCCGACCGCGCCCGGCGGCAAGAGCTGCCGACCCGATGGGCTGGCATGACCGGCGGTGCGTCCGTCGACGGCGTGCTCGTGCAATGGGGCGAGCGGCTGTTCTACCCTCGAACGCATATCGTCAAGACTGCGCCATTGCCGCGGCTGGATGCCATGACACGGCGGCGCGCGGCAGCGATTCGCGCGCGCATCGTCGCCACCGTCACGCGTCGCGCGCCGCAGGTGATGGTCAAGGTGACGGGTGGCGGACGCGGCATGGCTGCAATCGCTGCGCACTTTCGCTACATCAGCAAGAACGGGCGACTCGAGATAGAAGACGATCGGCGGTTGACGCACCACGGGCGTGACGCCATAGGAGATCTTCTCGAGCAGTGGCGCTACGGCGGTACGCTCATTGGTGACATCAGTTATCGCCGGGAGGCGTTCAACGTCATGCTGTCCATGCCCGCCGGCACGGGGCCCGGAATCGTCCGGCAGGCGGCACGCGAGTTCGCCCAAGTGGAACTTGCAGGGCACCGCTGGGTGATGGTGCTGCACGACCACCAGGCCAATCCTCATGTGCACCTGAGCGTGCGCGCTGAGTCGGTGGATGGGAAACGACTGAACCCGCGCAAGGCCGACCTTCATCGCTGGCGCGAGACCTTCGCCGAGAAGTTGCGCGGACTTGGAATCGACGCCGAGGCGACGCGACAGGCCACTCGGGGCGAGACCCGCCACCACGACGTCCTATGGCGCCTCAAGGCGAAAGAGGGCGGGCGATTGCGCAACGCGGATCAGGCCGCGAAAGGCGGCGATCGTCTCATGACCAGCCGAAATGGCGCATTGGACGCCTGGCTGCACATCATCCAGGTGCTGGAAGGATCGGACGTCACGTCTGATCGCCAGCTTGCCGACCAAATTCGCCGGTTTGCTATGGCGTCGCCGTACCTGCGAGAGGTCGCTCGACTTCGTCAGCAGCGCGCGGTTTGGGTCGAACGACCGCCCATCGAGCGAGCGCCTCACCGGGGAGTTGGCCAGCGCCGAGCCGGTCGCGACATTGAGCGTTGAAGCCTGAGGGATGCCGGCTGCGTGTCGCGGCCGTCCAGGCGAACCCAGACTGCGTTGCCTTGCATGATTCAACGACCGGCGCGCGGCCAGTCCGGGCATTGTTGAGACCGCGGCGTAAGCCGAATTCTGAACGATTGTTGTTCAGATCTTGTCCGGATCTGGTCTGGACTCGGGCCAAGATCGGGCCGGAAACAGACCGAATCTGGTCCGCTTGCAGCCAGCATTCGATCCACTTGCGGTCCGGATTCCAATCATGCCTGCCAGACGGTCGCTGCTTCGACGCGTTTGCGTCGTCTCGCCGGCGCCTGTTCGACGCTCTCGCGGCGGCTTTCATCGCCTAAGAGTTGCCTTTCCGTCAGCTACCCGCCGCGTGTCTGTGACCTCACCTCGAGGTTGATGTCGTGATGGGGGAAGAATTTGGTGAGTGCAGGATAGGCTCCGCGCCAGCAATTGGCTGCGGCCAGTGGGCTCAGAGATCGTGGATGGGACGAGGCGCCAACTATGGGCCTGGCGCCCGAGTGTCTGCATGAACTGCGCACTGGTCGAGATTGGTGTGCGCTGGCTGCCGCGGGTGGTGCGTGCAGGCAATTGGTCAGAAGTCGGCCGTTCTTGCAGGCTGGTTCTGCCGCCGAACCATCCTGCCCCTTTCAGGCATCTTCTGCAACGGCTGCGTAGCGCTGGTCCGGGTGCTTCTCCATCGCCGGGATGGTGCAGGTGAGCAGGCCTTCCGCGACCATCGGACTCAGGAATTCGCGGACGAGATGCTTCCGGTCGCCACGGCCAAGAATCTCTACGAGCGCCCGTGAACTCAGCGGTTCCCAGCGACCCGGGTCCACGATGAGTTGGCGCAGCAGCTCTCGACGGGCGACTGCTTTTCGGGGGGATGCGTGCCTGCAACTCATCTGGCAGCGGTCGCGCGATGCCGACGCCCCGGGTCGAGTCGCTGGCGTTGGCTCCAGCGAGCGGTGGAGGCTCAAAAAGGCCCACGCCTTCCCAGGCGGCTTTTCCTACTTTTTTCCTACCGCAAACGAAAAAGCCACCCGGAGGTGGTCTAAATCGTTGAATCTATTGGCGCGCCCGAGACGGTTCGAACGTCCGACCCCTGCCTTCGGAGGGCAGTACTCTATCCAGCTGAGCTACGGGCGCGCAGACCGCCAGTTTAGCCGATGACTTCGAGCGGCCCGTCCGACGCGCGCCTTAGACTGCGCCGATGACGCAACACTCCTGGCCCGCCATCGCGCTGGCGCGGGCCTGCGACGGGCCGGCGCGCGTTCCCTTCGTGCTGATGGACGAGCGCGGTCCGGTGCTCGGCTCGGTGGCGGTCGAGCACCTCGGTGCGCTGCGCGAATGGCCCGATGCCTTCCTGCGCATCGACGCCCCCGACGGCGCGCCGCGCGCGCTCGCGCTGCGCCTGCCCGCGCCCGCGCGTGACGCGCGCCTCGCGCAGATCCACGCATGCCTGCGCGACGCCGGCCTGATCCTGGCCTGGCGCGACGAGCCGTATCCGCTGCGCGATCGCGCGGGCGGCGAGCATGGGACGATCGAGCGCGCGGCGAGCCGGTTCTGGGGCACGTTGACGCTGGGGGCACACTGCAACGGCTACGTCGCCGACGCGGACGGACGTCCGACGCACCTGTGGATCGCGCGGCGCTCCTACTCGAAGCCGACGGATCCGGGCCGGCTCGACAACATGGTCGGCTGCGGCGTGGCGCTGGGGCAGACGCCGCGCGAGGCCGTCGTCCGCGAGGGCTGGGAGGAGGCCGGGCTCGAGCCGGCGCAGATGGCCGGACTGGTCACCGGCGGCCTGGTCGATCTCGAGTGCGACATCCCCGAGGGCCGGCAGCACGAGCGGCTGCACGTGTTCGACCTGGAACTGCCCGCGGGGCGGGCGCCGCGCAACATCGACGGCGAGGTGGCGGAGCATCGCCTGATGCCGCTGGCCGAGGCGCTGGCCCGGGCCGCCGCCGGCGAGCTGACCACCGACGCGGCGCTCGCGACGCTGGACTTCGCGTTGCGGCGCAGCCTCGTTGAACCGGATTCGCCGGCGGCGGCATCCACGCTGACGCTCTCGCAGCGCCGCGCCTTCGAGGCGTTGCGGCCCTGAGTCTCGCCGCGCGGAACCCGGGCGCCGTGCCGCGACTCCATCTCGCCGTTCCCGGAGGCGGGCGGGCCTCGGAACGGACAGGCTGGTCTGAACTACCATTCAAAGCAACTGAAGTGCGGCGTCAATCATCCTCAACCCGGGCAGTGCGCCACGCCGGGACACTGGCGTCCAGGATGCAACGCCGCCGACCTGTCCGCCACGCCGCATCCACCACGAGAACGCACGCACCATGAACCAGCCCGCATCCCGCTACTCCGGCACCGCCATCGCCCTGCACTGGGTGATGGCGCTGGCGCTCCTCTGCAACTTCTGCGTGGGGCTGTACATGTCCGACCTGCCGATGTCGATGACACGGCTCAAGCTCTACAACTATCACAAGTGGACGGGCGCGACGATCCTCGCGCTGGCCGCGCTGCGCCTGCTGTGGCGCCTGACGCATCGCCCGCCGGCCGAACTGCCGGCGCCGAAGTGGCAGCACACGGCCGCGTCCGCGACGCACTGGGCGCTGTACGCGCTGTTCTTCGCCGTGCCGCTGGTGGGCTGGGCCTACAGCTCGGCGGCGGGCTTCCCCATCGTCGTGTTCGGCGTGCTGCCGCTGCCCGACTTCGTGCCCAAGGACCACGACCTGGCCGAGCTCATCAAGCCCTGGCACGGCGGCCTGGCGTGGGCGTTGTTCGCGCTCGTCTGCCTGCACATCGCCGCCGTCGGCAAGCACATGGTGATCGACCGCGACGGCCTGCTGCGCCGCATGATCCCCGGCCGCGCCTGATTTCCCGGAACCTTCTTCGAAAGAGCAAGCCATGAACAAGATCCGCACCGCCTTCGTCCTCGCCGCCTCGCTCGCGCTGTCCGGCGTCGCCTTCGCGCAAGCCAAGGTCGTCCCCGCGCAGAGCCAGATCACGTTCGCCATCAAGGAGATGGGCGTGCCCGTCGAGGGCAAGTTCGGCAAGTGGACGGCCGACATCGCGTTCGACCCGAAGAAACCCGAGGCCGGCAAGGTGGCCTTCACCATCGCCACCGCGAGCGCGTCGTTCGGTTCGCCCGAGACCGATGCCGAGGTGCCCAAGCCCACCTGGTTCAACGTCGCCAAGTTCCCCAACGCCACGTTCGCGTCGACGGCCATCAAGGCCAAGGGCGGCGGCAAGTTCGACGTCGCAGGCAAGCTGACGGTCAAGGGCACGAGCAAGGACATCGTCGTGCCGATCGTGCTGGCCCAGGCCGGCGGCAACACCACGGCCACCGGCGCGTTCAGCATCAAGCGCAACGAGTTCCACATCGGCGAAGGCGAGTGGACCGACACCTCGCAGCTGGCCGACGACGTTGCCGTGAAGTTCAAGATCACCCTGACCGGCGTCGCGCCGCTCTGATTTCCACCGGCCCCTTCGCGGGGCGGCAGCCGGCGGTGCGGGTCAGCGCCGGGACGCTTTCATCCAACGATTCCTGACCCCAGGAGCCCTCCCCATGTTCAAGTCTTCCCTGCTGGCCCTCGTGGCCGTCCTCGGCGTCACCGCGGCCCAGGCCGAACCGGCGACCTACGCCATCGAGCCGAGCCACTCCTTCGCGACCTTCGAGATCGGCCACTTCGGCACCTCGACCAACCGCGGCCGCTTCAACAAGACCAGCGGCTCCGTGATCTTCGACAAGGCCGCCAAGACCGGCTCGCTGGACGTCACCGTCGACACCACCTCGCTGGACACCGGCACCGCCGCCTTCACCAAGCACATCTCGAGCGACGAGATCCTGAACGTCGCCGCGTTCCCGACGGCCCACCTCGTGGCCAGCAAGTTCGTCTTCAACGGCGACAAGGTCGCCGAGATCGACGGCAACCTGACGCTGCTGGGCAAGACCAACCCGGTCGTGCTGAAGGCGCAGAACTTCAACTGCTACATGAACCCGATGCTCAAGCACGAGGTCTGCGGCGGCGACTTCGACACGACGATCGTGCGCAGCCAGTACGGCGTGTCGTACGGCCTGAACTACGGCTTCCCCGACAACGTGCACCTGGTCATCCAGGTTGAAGCCGTCAAGCAATAAGGCACGCGGCGCCGCCTCCGTGGCGGTGCTTGCGATGTGCGCCAGCGCCGGCATGCCGCCCGCGCTGGCGCAGTCCGTTCCGGGCCCGGTCACTTACCAGCTCGATCCGAACCACACCTTCGTCCAGTTCGAAGTCATGCACTTCGGCACGTCCACGCTGCGCGGGCGCATCGGCCCGGTGACGGGCGAGGTGACGATCGACCGCGCGGCCAGGATCGGCGACCTGCGCCTGCGCATCCCGGTGACCACCGTCGAGACCGGCGTCCGCGCGCTCGACGCGCGCCTGAAGGAGCCCGATCTGCTGGCGACCACCGAGTACCCGGAAGCGTATTTCGTCGCGACGCGGTTCCAGTTCGACGCCGCCGGCGGCGTCAAGGAAGTGCGCGGCGAGTTCACGCTGCGCGGCGTCGGCGAGCCGCTGTCGCTGGTGGCGCGCTCGTTCGCGTGCCGGCAGGACGCGATGCTCAAACGCGAGGTCTGCGGCGGCGACTTCGACGGCCAGCTCAAGCGCAGCCGCTTCGGCGCGACGCTGGGCCTGCCGTTCGTGGGCGACGACGTGCACCTCGTGGTGCAGGTCGAGGCGATTGCCCCCTGACGCCCGGTCGCGGCGCGCGTGCCCGATAATTGGGCGCTCCGCCGCCGTGGCGGGCAAGGATTCCCGAAAGCTAGGCATGACTCTCCCTGACGATTGGCGGCACGACCGCGAGATCGGCGCGCAACCCGGCACGACGCTGGACACCACGCGCGTCGACGACGTGCGCATCGGCGCCGTCCGCCCGCTCATCTCCCCGGCGCTGCTGCTGGACGACATGCCGGCCCCCGACAGCGCGGTGACGCTGGTCGAGGAGGCGCGCGTCGCCCTGGCCAGGGTGCTGGCCGGCACCGACGACCGGCTGATCGTCGTCGTCGGCCCGTGCTCGATCCACGACCACGACCAGGCGCTGGAGTACGCGCGCCACCTCAAGGTCGTGGCCGACGCGCTCGGGGACGACCTGCTCGTCGTGATGCGCGTGTACTTCGAGAAGCCGCGCACCACCGTCGGCTGGAAGGGCTACATCAACGACCCGCGCCTGGACGGCAGCTTCCGCATCAACGAGGGCCTGCGCAAGGCGCGCCAGCTGCTGCTGGACGTGGCCGAGATCGGCCTGCCCGCGGGCACCGAGTTCCTCGACCTGCTGAGCCCGCAGTACATCGCCGACCTGGTGTCCTGGGGCGCGATCGGCGCGCGCACGACCGAGAGCCAGAGCCATCGCCAGCTGGCCTCGGGCCTGTCGTGCCCGGTGGGCTTCAAGAACGGCACCGACGGCGGCATCAAGGTGGCGGCCGACGCCATCCTCGCGGCCAACGCGTCGCACGCCTTCATGGGCATGACCAAGATGGGCCAGGCCGCGATCTTCGAGACGCGCGGCAACGCCGACTGCCACGTCATCCTGCGCGGCGGCAAGGCGCCCAACTACAAGGCGCCGGACGTCGCGGCGGCCTGCACGGCGCTGGCCGAGCGCGGCCTGCGCGAGCAGGTGATGATCGACTTCTCGCACGCCAACTCCGAGAAGAAGCACCAGCGCCAGGTCGACGTCGGCGCCGACGTGGCCGGCCAGATCGCCGGCGGCGACGCCCGCATCACGGGGGTGATGATCGAGAGCCACCTCGCCGACGGCCGCCAGGACCTGAAGCCGGGCGTGACGCCCGCCTGGGGCGTGTCCATCACCGACGCCTGCATCGGCTGGGCCGACACCGAGCCGCTGCTGGGCCGCCTCGCGCAGGCCGTGCGCGAGCGCCGCGCCGCGCGCCGATGAACGGCACGACGGGATCGGCCGACGTCGAATACGTCGGCTTCTGGGCGCGCGTGGCCGCCTCGCTGATCGACCTGGTCGGCGTGATGTTCGTCGTGGTGCCGGTGACGGTGTTCCTGCTCGGCGACGGCTGGGCCTACGCGCAGGGCGGGGCGGCCTTCTTCGTCAACTGGGTCGTGCCGGGCGCGGCCTACGTGGCGTTCTGGGTGTTCAAGAGCGCGACGCCGGGCAAGATGGCGATCAAGGCCGTCGTGGTGGACGCCCAGACCGGCGCCGCGCCGGACTTCTGGCAGGCGCTGACGCGCTACGTCGGCTTCTTCGTGTCGGTCACGCCGTTGTTCCTCGGCTTCGTCTGGGTCGCGTTCGATCGACGCAAGCAGGCCTGGCATGACAAGATGGCGCGCACCGTGGTGATCTATCGCCGCCGCTGAAACATCTTTCCGCGCGCGGCATCGACGACAGGAGCGAGCGATGCAACGAGTGACCGGAATCGGCGGCGTGTTCTTCAAGGCGCGCGACGCGCAAGCCTTGCGCGCCTGGTACAAGCGCCACCTGGGGCTGGACATCCAGAGCTGGGGCGGCGTCGCGCTGCCGCCCGCGCCCACGCAGCCGGCAGACAGCAAGACGCCGCGCGCCTCGCACTCGGCGTGGTGCATCTTCCAGGCCGACAGCGACTACCTCGGCGCCGCGCCCTTCATGATCAACTACCGCGTCGCCGACCTCGACGCGCTGCTCGCGGTGCTGCGGCAGGAAGGCTGCGCGGTCGACGACAAGACCGACAGCTCCGAGTTCGGCAAGTTCGGCTGGGTGACCGACCCGGAGGGCAACCGGGTCGAACTCTGGCAGCCGCCGGGCTGATCAGACCCGCTCGACGACCAGCGCGATGCCCTGGCCCACGCCGATGCACATCGTGCACAGCGCGTAGCGGCCGCCGGTGGCGTGCAGCTGGTTGACGGCCGTCGTCACCAGGCGCGCGCCGCTGGCGCCCAGCGGGTGACCCAGCGCGATCGCGCCGCCATTGGGGTTGACGCGCGCGTCGTCGTCGGCCACGCCCAGCTGGCGCAGCACGGCCAGGCCTTGCGCGGCGAAGGCCTCGTTGAGTTCGATGACGTCCATCTGCGCGATGGTCAGGCCCAGGCGCGCCAGCAGCTTCTTGGACGCCGGCGCCGGGCCGATGCCCATGATGCGCGGCGCGACGCCCGCCACCGCCATGCCCAGCACGCGGGCGCGCGGCGTCAGGCCGTACTGCCTGGCGGCCGCGGCGCTGGCCAGCAGCAGCGCGCAGGCGCCGTCGTTGACGCCCGACGCATTGCCGGCGGTGATCGTGCCGCCGGGGCGCACGATGGGTTTGAGCTTGGCGAGCGCCTCCAGCGAGGTCTCGCGCGGGTGCTCGTCCTTCGAGACGACGAGCGCGTCGCCCTTTTTCTGCGGGATGGTGACCGGCGTGATCTCGGCGTCGAAGAAGCCGCGCTTCTGGGCCTCGACCGCGCGCAGCTGCGAGCGCAGCGCCATCGCGTCCTGGTCGTCGCGGTCGACGCCGAACTCGTCGGCGACGTTCTCGGCCGTCTCGGGCATCGAGTCGACGCCATACTGCGACTTCATCAGCGGGTTGACGAAGCGCCAGCCGATCGTCGTGTCGTAGACGGCGTTCTCGCGCGTGAAGGCCGCGGTCGCCTTGGGCATGACGAATGGCGCCCGGCTCATGCTCTCGACGCCGCCGGCGATCAGCAGCTCGGCCTCGCCGGCGCGGATCGCCTGGGCGGCGCTGCCCACGGCGTTCAGGCCGGAGCCGCACAGGCGGTTCAGCGTGACGCCGGGCACGTCCACCGGCAGGCCGGCCAGCAGGGCGCTCATGCGGGCGACGTTGCGGTTGTCCTCGCCGGCCTGGTTGGCGCAGCCGTACAGGACGTCGTCGATGGCCGCGGGATCGAGTTCGGGATGGCGCGCCAGCAGCGCCCGGATTGGAATGGCCCCCAGATCGTCGGCTCGCACCGCGGACAGGGATCCGCCGTAGCGGCCGAAAGGCGTGCGCAAGGCATCGCAGATGAAGGCGTCGGTCATGGTGGGTGGGCGTCTCGTCTGTTCAGAGTTGTTCGCAGGTAGAACAATTATTCGAAATCCAGATCCTGCTGCGGGATTTTGCGCGTTTTCGGAGCACCCCCGGTTCATCGGGGGATCCGCGTGCTCAAGTCCGGCGACGATCCGGCCGATCTCACGGAGGAAGAAGCGGCCCGTGTCCGAAGCGGGCCGCCAAGGACTCTCTCGAATGACCACCCCCATCCACGCGAGCGCCCTGCGCATCGGCATGTTCGTTCACCTGAACGTCGGCTGGATGTCGCATCCGTTCCCGCTGTCCAGCTTCAAGCTGACCTCCGACGAGCAGATCGAGACGATCCGCTCGCTCGGGCTGTCCCGGCTGACCTGGAGCCCGGAGCGCAGCGACGTCGAGCAGCCGGCGGCGGACACCGTCGCCGCCGCGTCGGCGCCCGAGGCCGTGGACCCGCCGGTCGATGAGGCGGCGCCCAGGCCGCTCGACGCGCGCCAGCTCGCGCGCCTGGCGCTGCAGGCGCAGCTGGAGATCGCCCAGCGCTGCGAGCGCCAGTTCACCGAGGCCTGCCGCGACCTGCGCCGCACCAACGACAAGGTGCTGACCGACCCCGCCGCCGCCAACGCCGAGGCCCAGGCGCTGGCGCGCGCGCTGCTCGACAAGATGCTGGTCGAGGGCGAGCCCTGCCTGCGCGTGCTGGGCGAGATGGCCAGCGACCGCCACGCCGCGCATTCGCTCAACGTCGCGGTCGTCTCGCTGATGCTGGGCCGCCAGCTCAACATGCCCGGTGGGGTATTGATGGAGCTGGGCGTGGGCGCGCTGATGCACGATGTCGGCAAGATCGCGCTGCCCGACCGCGTGCGCCTGCCGCGCGAGGACTTCAGCGCCGGCGAGGCCGCGCTGTACCGCGACCACGTCGCCCAGGGCCTGATCCTGGGACGCCGCATGGGGCTGTCGGCCGACGCGCAGCTGGTCATCGCCCAGCACCACGAGCTGGCCGATGGCAGCGGCTTCCCGAGCGCGCTGCTGCTGCCGCGCATGTCGCTGCCGGCGCGCATCGTGGCGCTGGTCAACCGCTACGACAACTGGTGCAACGCCGCGTCGCCGGCGCAGTCGATCACGCCGCACGAGGCCTTGTCGCGCCTGTTCGCGCAGTGCCGCTCGAAGTTCGACGAGACGCTGCTGTCGGCCTTCATCAAGATGATGGGCATCTACCCGCCGGGCTCGGTGGTGCAGCTGAGCGACGAGCGCTTCGCGATGGTGATGACCGTCAACGCCGCACACCCGCTCAAGCCGCGCGTGCTGGTGCACGACCCGGCCGTGCCGCTCGAGGAGGCCGTGCACCTCGACCTCGAGAAGACGCCGCAGATCGGCATCCGCCGCAGCCTCAAGCCGTCGCAGCTGCCGGCGCGCGCGCTCGACTACCTCAAGCCGCGCCAGCGCATCTCGTACTTCTTCGACGTCGAGAGCGCGCCGAGCGAGGACGTGCCGGACGAGGCGACGGCATGACGCCCACGCTGCCGCAACCGTCGCAGGCGGCGGCGGCCGACTCGTTCGCCGGCCTGCTGTCGGCGCTCGTCGCCCTCGGCCACGCCGCCTGGGTGGTCGACGCCGCGCGCGGCCACATCCTGGCGGCCAACCGCGAGGCCGCGGAACTGCTCGAACGCGAGGACCTGGAAGGCCTGGACGCCGAGGACGCGATCGACGCGCTCGAGGACATGGCCTACTGGGACGGCGTGCGCTGCGGCGCCGTCACGCCGCTCGAGAGCGACGCCGAGCTGCAGCTGCCCGGCGGCCGCACCCGCGCCGTCGCGCGCCGCATCGCGCCGCTGTGGCTGGCCGACGGCACCGCGCTGTTCCTGGTGACGGTGCGCGACCGCAGCCACGAGCAGCGCATCGAGCTCGAGCGCGAGACCGCGCTGGCCGAACTGCGCGCCACGCTGGAGGCCACCGCCGACGCCATCCTCGTCACCGACCTTGCCGGACGCATCCGCGCCTTCAACCGCCGCTTCGCGCGCATGTGGTCGCTGCCCGACGCCGTGCTGCACGCCGGCGACGACCGCGCCGTGCGCGAGTGGATGCGCATGAACGTGATGGACGTCGACGCCTACGACCGCCGGCTGGAGGAGGTGCACGCGCACACGTTGTCCGAGGCGGTCGACAGGGTGGCGCATGTCAACGGCGCCCTGATCGAGCGCCATGCGCAGCCGCAGTGGAGCCAGGGCCGGCCGATCGGGCGCGTGTTCTCGTTCCGCGAGACGAACCCGCAGCGCGCCGGCGCGCCGCGCGAGCCGGGCAGCCTCGGCATCGACCGCCTCACCGACCTGCCCAACCGCAGCGGCTTCGTCGCGACGCTGGAGGACGCGTTGCGCGGCGGCCGCGAGAGCGCCGGCTTCGCCGTGCTTTGCATCGAGTTCAACCGCGACGCGCTGTTCGGCGAGGGCGGCGACAGCGCCGCCGGCGCGCGGCGGCTGTCCGAGCTGGCGGGCCAGGTGCGCGGCGCGATGCGCCAGCCGCACTGCTGCGCGCGCCTGGGCGGCAGCCGTTTCGGGGTGCTGATCGACTACGCCAGCGAGGCCGTCGCCGAGGCCGCGGCGCGTCGCCTGATCGACGCGCAGGAGCACGCCGGCGGCGTGCCGGTGGCCATCGGCATCGGCGTCTGGCCGGGCGTCGGGCTGGCGGCCGACGAGATCCTGCGCCACGTCGAGATCGCGATGCACCGCGCCCAGCAGGGCAGCCGCTCGGCGTTCGCCGTGCACAAGTTCGGCTTCGACTCGTGGCGGCGCCGGCGCGACCGCATCGAGGCCGGGCTGCAGCAGGCGGTGGGCGAGGGCGGCTTCCGGCTCGCCGCGCAGCCGCGCTTCGACACGCGCACCGGCCTGGCCGTCGTGCTCGAGATGCAGCTGCGCTGGCGCGACCGCGAGCTCGGCGAGCTGCCGGCGAGCCAGTTCATGAGCGTCGCCGAGGAGCGCGGCCTCGTTGGCGCGCTCGACGACTGGGTGCTGGAGCAGGGCCTGCTGCAGCTGCGCGGCTGGCGTGCGGCGGGCCACCCGCTGCGCCTGAACATCAACGTGTCCGACTGGCAACTGACCCAGCCGGGGTATGCGCGCCGCGTCGCCGCGGCGCTGGAGTCGGCCGGCTGCGCGCCGTCCGAGCTCGAGATCGACGTCGCCGAATCGGCACTGCAGGCGGATCCGGACGCCGCGCTGGCGGCCGTGCGTTCGCTGGCGCGGCAAGGCGTGCGCGTGCTGCTCGACGGCTTCGGCGACGGCACCGGCTCGCTGGCCGCCCTGCGCCGCCTGCCGCTTGCCGGCGTCAAGCTCGACGCCGCGCTGTCGCGGGCCTGCGGCGGCAACGGCGCCGAGGCGCGCTGGGTGCCGGCGCTGGTGCAGCTGGTGCACGCGCTGGACCTCGAGGTCCACGCGACCGGCGCCGACACCGAGGCGCAATGCGACGCGCTGATCGCCGCTGGCTGCGACGGGCTGCAGGGCCGCCGCCAGGGCCCGTGGATGGAGCAGCGCGCGCTCGAGTCCTGGTTCCGCCTGCCGGCCTCGCGCCGCCGGCTCTGAATCGCCGGCCCGGGCGGCTCAGGCGTCCTGCATCTGGTCCTCGCCGCCGAGGTTGGGGGCGACGTCCTCCTCCGGATCCAGGCCTTCGCCGTCCGGCAGGTCCAGGGGCGCGACGAGTTCCTGCGCGGGCTCGGGGGGGCCGGGCGTCGGTTTGGGGGCGGGTGGGGTGCGCATGGCAGATCCTTTCGGTCGGGTCGAGGACATCGTCTCACGCCCCCGCCGGCCCCGCGCGTAGGACAGGCACTACAGGCTGTCGAGCGGCCCTCCGGCAGCCGGCGCCGGGCAATCGGCGCATGCTCGGGGTGTGTCCTCCCCCCATGCGTGAAGCGCCCGTCCCATGCCCGCCGCCGCCCGCCCTCGACCGATCCTGGATCCCCGCGGCGCGATCGCCGATGCCGCGGGCGCCGCCCCGCGGGCACGCGCGCAGGACGACGGCCTGCCGGCGCGCCCGCTGGACGTCTTCGTCGTCGAGGACAACGTCATCGTGCTCGAGAGCCTGATCGCCGCGCTGGAGGAACTGGCGCCGGTGCACGTGGTGGGCACCGCGGCCGACGAGCGCGTGGCCGTCGACTGGCTCGCCTCCGGCGGCGAACGCTGCGACGTGGTGATCGTCGACATCTTCCTGCGCACCGGCTCCGGCCTGGGCGTGCTCGCCGCGGCGCGGCGCCGCCGGCCCGAGGCGGCGCTCGTCGTCCTCAGCAACTATGCCACCGACGAGATGCGCGCGCGCTGCCTGGCCGGCGGCGCGGATCGCGTGTTCGACAAGTCGCGCGACATCGACCAGCTCGTGGCGTACTGCGTGGCGCTGGCCGCGCGCGCGCCCGGCGAACTGCCGCATTGAGGCGCGGCAAGGCCGCGATGCCAGTGGCGTTTCTGTTCCGCTCCGCGCCCGATGCGCGCATGCTCCTTGCCCTGTAGTTCGCGCACATACCGTCCAACCTTCCGGGAGAGTCCACATGTCCGAAACCCAGCTGTCCTCCTCCGTTTCCGCAAGCACCTCCGAACACTTCAACCGCGCCGCCGCGGCCCTGAAGGCCGCCGAGCGCGACACCAAGGCCGCGATCGAGAGCGCCGCCGACGGCCTGGCCAGTGTCTACGGCGACACCCGCCCGCTGCTGTCGCGCGTGGGCAAGCGGGCGCGCGACGCGGCGCACGACGGCTACGACGCCGCTCGCGAGCGCGCCGCCGCGCTGCGCGAGCGCGGCCAGCAGACGGTCGAATCGACCCGCGGCTACGTCCGCGACGAGCCGATCAAGTCGCTGCTGATCGCGGCGGCCGTGGGCGCGGCCGTCATCGCGCTGGTCGAGGTGGTGCGCATCCGCCGCAATCGCTGACGGTCTCCCCACGAATCGCCCGGCGGTTCAGGCGAACCGCGGGGCGGATCGCGGACAATCGCGGCCAGGGCTCCCCTGGCCGCTTTTTCGTGTTGCAACCGGACATCCGACATGATCTACAAGTTCAAGAGCAAGGCCGCCGGCGACCTCATCATGACGCAGCCGGTGGTCGAGCGCGTGCTGGCGCTGATCGGCAAGGCCGATACCCCTCAGGGCATCATCGAGGTCGACCAGCTGCCGGCCGCGATCGCCGCGCTGGAGGCCGCGGTCGCGGCGGAGGCGCCGCGTTCGGCCGATGACGACGACGGCGCCGGCCGGGCCGACCGCGTCAGCCTGCGCCAGCGCGTGTGGCCGATGGTGGAGATGATGAAGCGTGCCCTGGCGGAAAAGCAGCCCATCACCTGGGGCGCGTGAACGTGAAAACGGAGAGAGCGAGCGCATGAGCCACGGCGAAGCGACACGACTGATCGCGGTGCGGCACGGCGAGACGGCTTGGAACGTCGAGGCCCGCCTGCAGGGCCAGCTCGACGTCCCGCTCAACGAGCGCGGCCACGAGCAGGCGCGGCGCACCGCGCACTGGCTGGCGGAGGACGCCCCGGAGGTCGTCGTCAGCAGCGACCTCGCGCGCGCGCAGGCGACCGCGCAGGCGATCGCCAGCTTCAACCGCATCCCGCTGGAACTCGACGTCGGCCTGCGCGAACGCAGCTTCGGCCGCTTCCAGGGCATGACGCACATGGAGGTCGCGGAGCGCTGGCCCGAGCAGTCGCAGCGCTGGAAGAGCCGCGACCCCGAATTCGCGCCGGGCGACGGCGAGTCACTGAACGTGTTCTACGCGCGCTGCGTCGAGGCGACGCTGCGCATCGCCGAACGCCACGCCGGCAAGACCGTGGTGCTGGTGGCGCACGGCGGCGTGATGGACTGCCTCTACCGCGCCGCCACCCGCGCACCGCTCGACGCGCCGCGCACCTGGCAGCTCGACAACGCCGCCATCAACCGCCTGCTGCACACCAGCTCGGGCCTGACGATGGTGGGCTGGAACGACACCAGCCACCTGGACCTGAGCGCGCCGACGCTGGACGAATCGGCCGACAAGCTGCCGGCCGCCGCGGCGCTCGCTGCGCGCGCCGGTTGACGCCGCGCGCGATCAGAATTCCGGCGGCACACCGAACAGGTCGTAGCCCGTGCGCGCCGGCGGTGCCAGCCCGAGGTGGCGATACGCGGCGACGGTGGCGATGCGGCCGCGCGGCGTGCGCTGCAGGTAGCCCTGCTGGATCAGGTAGGGCTCGATGACGTCCTCGATCGTGCCGGGCTCCTCGCCGATGGCCGCGGCGACGTTGTCCAGGCCCACCGGGCCGCCGTCGAAGCGGTGCACGATGGCTTCCAGCAGCTTGCGGTCCATCAGGTCGAAGCCTTGCGGGTCGACGTCCAGCATCGCCAGCGCGGAATTGGCCACCGGCACGGTGATGCGGCCCTGGGCCTTGACGTCGGCGTAGTCGCGCACGCGGCGCAGCAGCCGGTTGGCGATGCGCGGGGTGCCGCGCGAGCGGCGGGCGAGCTCCAGCGCGCCGTCGGGGTCGATGGGCACGCCCAGGAGGCCGGCGGAGCGGGCGACGATCATCGCCAGCTCGTCGGACGTGTAGAACTCCAGCCGCGCGACGATGCCGAAGCGGTCGCGCAGCGGGTTGGTGAGCATGCCGGCGCGCGTGGTTGCACCCACCAGCGTGAACGGCTGCAGGTCGAGCTTGATCGAGCGCGCGGCGGGGCCGTCGCCGATCATGATGTCGATCTGGAAGTCCTCCAGCGCGGGGTACAGGATTTCCTCGACGACCGGCGACAGGCGGTGGATCTCGTCGATGAACAGGACGTCGTTGCGCTCCAGGCCGGTGAGGATGGCGGCGAGATCCTTGGGCTTCTCCAGCACCGGGCCGGAGGTCTGGCGCAGGTTCACGCCCAGTTCGGCCGCGATGATGTGCGACAGCGTCGTCTTGCCCAGGCCCGGCGGGCCGAACAGCAGCACGTGGTCCAGCGACTCGGCGCGCTTGCGGGCGGCGCCGATGAAGATGTCCAGCTGCTCGCGCGCCTTGGCCTGGCCGACGTAGTCGTCCAGCCGTTTCGGGCGCAGGGCGCGCTCCATGGCCTCCTCGTTGGGCGAGGCCGGGCCCGCGCCGACGACACGCGCCGGACGCGGATCGCGAGCGCCCGGGCTGCTGAAATCGTCAGTCTGTATGGACATTCAGTGATTATGAGGCCTGCGGTCGCCGCCGGGGCGGCGCCGGGAACAATCGGGCCGAAACCGCCTCGAATGCTGCTCACGTACGATCCCGCATCATGAACAAGCCCGCCCTCCTTCTCGCTGCCGCCGTCTTCGCGGGCGCCGCCGCCCACGCCCATGCCCAGGTCACCGTCGCCGACGCCTGGGTGCGCACCACCGTCGCCCAGCAGACGACCAGCGCCGCCTACATGAGGATCACGTCCGCGCAGGGCGGCAGGCTGGTCGAGGCGAGCTCGCCCGTGGCCGCGTCCGCCGAGGTGCACGAGATGAAGATGACCGGCGACATGATGAAGATGCGCGCCGTCGACGCGCTGCCGCTGCCCGCCGGCAAGCCGGTCGAACTCAAGCCCAACGGCTTGCACATGATGCTGGTGGGCCTGAAGGCGCCGCTGAAGGCGGGCGACGTGGTGCCCATCAAGCTGGTCGTCGAGGATGCGAAGGGCAAGCGCCAGACGGTGGACGTGAAGGCCACCGCGCGTCAGAACTGATTCAGGACAGCGCCTTCATCGCGAGCTTGATGCCCTCGCTGACGCCCACGTCCTTCGGCAGCCCCTTGATCGCCATCGCCGCCTCCTTCTCGTTGTAGCCGAGGGCGATCAGCGCCTGGACGATGTCGCCTTGGGCGTCGCTCTGGATCGCGACGCCGGCAGAGGCGATGTCGGGGCCCAGCTTGCCCTTGAGCTCCAGCAGCAGGCGTTCGGCGGTCTTCTTGCCGATGCCGGGCACCTTCTGCAGCCGTCCGCCCTCCTGGCGCGCGACGGCGCCGGCGAGGTCGCCCACCGACAGGCCCGAGAGGATGGCCAGCGCCGTGCGCGGGCCGATGCCGGAGATCTTGATCAGCAGGCGGAAGGTGGCGCGCTCCTCGTCGCTGAGGAAGGCGAACAGCTGCTGCGCGTCCTCGCGCACGACGAAATGCGTGAGCAGCGTGACGCGCTCGCCCAGGCCCGGCAGGTTGCAGAACGTGCTCATGGGCACGTCCACCTCGTAGCCGACGCCCTGCACGTCCAGCAGAACCTGCGGGGGCGACTTTTCCGCGACGATGCCCGTGAGACGTCCGATCATGCGGCGATTATCGGATGGGCGGACAATCGCGCCTCGCACCCTCCAATCGAACAACACCCGTGATCGTCCGCCGCGCCTTCTCCCCGCCCGACAACGAACGCCTCGCCCACGTGTGCGGCGTCCTCGACGAGAACCTGCGCGCCATCGAGCAGGGGCTCAACGTCGTCGTCACCCGGCGCCAGGAGCACTTCCGCGTCGAGGGCGGCAAGCTGCAGGCGCCGCGCGCGATGGCGCTGCTGGAGGCGCTGTACGACCGCAGCGGCCGCCCGATCGACGAGGAACAGCTGCAGCTGATGCTGCACGACGCCCAGCGCGACGTGATCCAGGGCCACGCCAAGCCGGTGCCGCCGGAGGAGGCGGTCGCCGGCGGCGAGATCGTGCTGCACACGCGGCGCGCCAACCTGATCGGCCGCACGCCCAACCAGGTGCAGTACCTGCGGCAGATCCTGTCGCACGACATCACGCTGGGCCTGGGTCCGGCCGGCACCGGCAAGACCTTTCTCGCCGTCGCCTGCGCCGTCGACGCGCTGGAGCGCGCGAGCGTGCAGCGCATCGTGCTGACCCGCCCCGCGGTGGAGGCCGGCGAGCGCCTGGGCTTCCTGCCGGGCGACCTGTCGCAGAAGGTCGACCCCTACCTGCGCCCGCTGTACGACGCGCTGTACGACCTGATGGGCTACGAGCGCGTGACCAAGGCCTTCGAGCGCGGCGCCATCGAGATCGCGCCGCTGGCCTTCATGCGCGGCCGCACGCTCAACCACGCGTTCGTGATCCTGGACGAGGCGCAGAACGCGACGCCCGAGCAGATGAAGATGTTCCTGACCCGCATCGGCTTCGGCACCAAGGCCGTGGTCACCGGCGACCTGACGCAGGTCGACCTGCCGCGCGGCGCGCGCAGCGGCCTGGCCGACGCCAGCGCGATCCTGCGCGAGGTCAAGGGCATCGCGGTGACGCAGTTCGGCGCGTCCGACGTCGTGCGCCACCCGCTGGTGGCCCGCATCGTCGAGGCCTACGAGGCGGCGGCCGTGCGCAACGCCGCCGCTGCCGAGCCGGCGGCCGTCGTGCCCGCCAGCTTCCAGGAAGGCCGCCGCAACAACCGGGGAGGACGCGCCTGATGGCCCGCACCGCATTGCCCGAGCTGCGGCTCAGCCTGCAGTTCGCCGACCCGGCGCACCGCGACCTGCTGCCACGCCACAAGGTCGCGCGCTGGATCCGCGCGGGCCTCGAGGCGCCGGCCACCATCACGGTGCGCATCGTCGGCGAGGACGAGGGCCGCAGCCTCAACCGCGAGTTCCGCCACAAGGACTACGCCACCAACGTGCTGACCTTCGACTACGTGCAGGAGCCCGAGATCGAGGCCGACCTGGTGCTGTGCGCGCCGGTGGTCGAGCGCGAGGCGAAGCAGCAGAAGCTGGCCCTCGTCGCCCACTACGCCCACTTGCTGGTGCACGGCACGCTGCACGCGCAGGGCTACGACCATGAGGACGACGGCCCCGAGGCCGCGTGCATGGAAGCGCGCGAGACCGAGGTGCTGGCGGGGCTGGGGTTCGACGACCCGTACGCCTGAGCGCGGCGCCGGCGGGCGCCACGCCTTGCCCGCCGTTCAGCCGTCGCTGCGCGGCCGGCTCAGCGTGAAGCTCTCGAACGGCGCCAGGTGGCCATCGGGGCCGGTGACGTCGTAGTAGGTGACCTTGATCGTCGTCGTGCCGCCCGCGTGCGTGCCGGGGTCGACCTCGAAGGCCGCGAAGCCGTACGAGTGCGCCGCGTTGCGCACGGCCGACCAGGGCGCGTGTTCGGTCACGTAGATCGGCGGCCGCTTGCCCGTGGCCGGATCGGGCGCGCCGACCGCGGTGATCACGCGGCACTGCGGCGGGTCGAAGAACAGCTGGTTCGACGGCGCCGAGGTGCCGCCGCCGCCGATCACCATGTGCACGGTGCCGTGGCGGGTGTCGATGGCGTCGGTCGCGGTGGCCGCGGGGATCGGCGTCAGCGTGGAGTTGCCCTCGTGGCCGCGGATCGGGTGCGAGCGCTCGTAGTGGTGCTCGTGGCCGCAGACGACCAGGTCGACCCCGTAGCGGTCGAACAGCGGCACCCACTCCTCGCGGATGCCGAGGTCGGCGCCGTTGAACTTGTCGGCGGTCGAGATCGCCACCTGGTGCATGCAGACGACGATCCAGTCGATGCCGGGCAGGCGGCGCGCGCCGGCCAGCTCGCGCTCGAGCCACGCCCTCTGCGCACCGCCCGAGTAGCCGCGCACGTAGCTGTTGCCGCCGTCCTGGTAGACGACGTCGTCGTTGGCGATGCTGACCACGCGCACCGAGCCGGCGCTGAACGCGTACCAGAGGCCGCGCGTGACGTCGGTCTGGCCGTCGGACTCGGGCACCGAGAAGTAGGTCTGGTAGGCCGCGTAGCCGATGGAGCCGTTGCCGAGCTCGTTCTCGTGGTTGCCGGGCGATGGCATCCACGGGCGGTGGCGCGCGCTGCGGGTGTTGTTCTCCCAGAAGTCCCACCAGGTGCGGACGCGGTCGTCGGCGAGGTTGGCGTAGCAGAGGTCGCCGTTGAACAGGTGGAACAGCGGGCGCAGGCGCTCGACGCCCAGTACGGTGCCGCTGGCGGCCGGCGAGCCGAGGTTGTCGTTGACGAACGGCGGGTTGGCCAGCGTCACGCCGGCGGGCGGCACGAAGCGCTTGCCCAGCGTGGGCGTGCCCTGGTCGCCGAAGCTGGTGAAGGTGATGCGGGCGCGGCCGCGCGGCGCGGTGCGGAAGGTGCCGAACTCGGGCTCGGCGCCGTCGTGCAGCGCGCCGTACAGGTACGACGAGTCGGGCGCCAGGCGCTCGATGCGGGCGTGGTGCGCGTAGACGACCTGGTTCGCCTTCGCGTCGGTGTAGCTGACCGTGCGGGCCGGCACCGTCTGCTCGAAGTGGCCGTCCATGCGGCCGACGATCACGCGCGCATCGTGCACCGGCTGCAGCGTGTGCCACGACACCGTCACCTGCGCGGCCGCGTCGGCGCCGAACTGCAGGTGCAGGCCGGCGACGGGCGGCGTGACGGTGGGGTCGGCGCCGGATCGGCGATCGGCGGCGGCCTGCGCGGCGCGCGCGCCCGCGAGCGGCGCGAGGCCGAGGGCGCCGGCCACGCCCGCGGCGGCGAGCAGACGGCGGCGGCTGACTTCGAGGTCGAAGTCGCGGTCGGAGAAGGAGGTCATGGCGGCGGCGGTTCGAGTCCCTGGAGCGACCCATTGAACGCCGCCAATATGACAGGCGCGTATCGCGCGAATGTCATCCGCGCGACGGCGCCGCCATCGTCAACCGCGCTTCAACGCGCGCGCCGCCTCCAGCGCGAAATAGGTGAGCACGCCGTCAGCGCCGGCGCGCCGGAACGCCAGCAGCGACTCCATCATCACGGCCTCGCCGTCCATCCAGCCGTTGAGCGCCGCGCCCTTGAGCATCGAATACTCGCCGCTGACCTGGTAGACGTAGGTCGGCATGCGGAACTCGTCCTTCACGCGGCGCACGATGTCGAGGTAGGGCATGCCGGGCTTGACCATGACCATGTCGGCGCCCTCGGCGATGTCGAGCGCGACCTCGCGCAGCGCCTCGTCGGAGTTGGCCGGGTCCATCTGGTAGACCTTCTTGTTGCTCTTGCCGAGGTTGGCGGCCGAGCCGACCGCGTCACGGAACGGGCCGTAGAAGGCGCTCGCGTACTTGGCGCTGTAGGCCATGATGCGCGTGTGCAGGTGGCCGTCGGCCTCCAGCATCGTGCGGATCGCGCCGATGCGGCCGTCCATCATGTCGCTGGGGGCGACGATGTCGACGCCGGCCTCGGCCTGCACGCGCGCCTGGCGCGTCAGCAGCGCCACGGTGGGGTCGTTGACGATGTAGCCCGTCTCGTCGAGCAGGCCGTCCTGGCCGTGCGAGGTGTAGGGGTCGAGGGCGACGTCCGTCATCACGCCCAGCTCGGGGAAGCGCTTCTTGAGTTCGCGCACGGTGCGCGGGATCAGGCCCTGCGGGTTGAGCGCCTCGGCGCCGTCGGGCGTCTTCAGCGACGGCTCGATGGCGGGGAACAGCGCCAGCGCCGGCACGCCCAGCGCCGCGCACTCCTCGGCCACGCCCAGCAGGCGGTCGATGGTCATGCGCTGCACGCCCGGCATGCTGGGGATGTCCTGGACCTGGTTGCCGCCGTCGATCACGAACACCGGCAGGATGAAGTTGCCCGGGCTCAGCCGGTGCTCGCGCATCAGTTCGCGGCTGAAGGCATCGCGGCGCATCCGGCGCGGGCGGCTGGCGGGGAACGGTGGAAGGTGGGGCACGTCGGATTCTTTCGATCACAAAAAATGTGGGGTTCCGGCCCACAAAGTGCGCCGCTGGCTGTCGCGCAGCGCGGATGTTCTGCTACATTCCATTTCGGACGGTGTCCGTGAGGATATTGTCCCCTGCTTTTCCTCCCTGAGCAGGTGCCTTGCGTGATGACAGCGTCAAGGCTTTGCAGCCTCGGTCGTCCCCTGCGGATGCCGGGGCTCTTTCTTTTCCGCGGGCGCCGGAGGCGGCTTATCCCCCTTGCGCGCCAGGGCGGGGCCAAGGGCCGCAACACATAATGAGGCGATGAGCCTCTATCCCTGGGTCAAGGCCCTGCACCTCGTCTTCGTGTCCAGCTGGTTCGCCGGACTGTTCTACCTGCCGCGGATCTTCGTCAACCTGGCGCAGGTGCCGAGCGACAGCCACGCCGAACGTGAGCGCCTGCTCCTGATGGCGCGCAGGCTCTACCGTTTCGCGAGCCTGCTGATGGTGGTGGCGCTCGTGCTCGGCGCGACGCTGGTCGCGATGGCGCCGGCGCTGTTCCACACGGGGTACTGGCTGCACGCCAAGCTGCTGCTGGTGATCGTGGCGATCGGCTACCACCACATGTGCCGCAGCCTGCTGCGCAGCTTCGAGAAGCTCGAGAACCGCCGCCGCGAGCGCTGGTTCCGGGTCTTCAACGAGATGTCGGTGCTGCTGTTCGCGGCGATCGTCGTCCTGGTCGTCGTCAAGCCGTTCTGAGCAGCTGGCACGCGGGCGGTCGAAGGCGATGGACAAGGCCACCCGGGCGCCCGCGCGCATCCCGCGCCTGCCCGCGGACGCGCCCGCGCATCCGCGCGAGAGCTCGGCGCTGACGCTGGCGCTCGTCTTCACCGGGCTGGTGATCTACGCCAGCCTGTATCCGTTCAGCGGGTGGTTCTGGCCGGCGGGACAGCCGCTGTCGGCGTTGCTGGTGCCGCCGTGGCCGCGCTACCACCTCGGCTTCGACGACTGGTCCAACTTCGTCGGCTACATGCCGCTCGGGGCGCTCGTGTACGCCAGCGCGCTGCGGCGCGGGCGCCGGCCGCTGGCGGCGGGGGCGATCGCCTGCGTGCTGCCGTCGCTGCTGTCGTGGACGATGGAGTTCACCCAGCACTTCCTGCCGGGCCGCTATCCGTCGCTGATGGACTGGACGCTGAATTCCCTCGGCGCCGCCGCCGGCGCCAGCCTGGGCGTCGCCGTGCAGGCCGCCGGCGCGGGGGTGCGCTGGTCGACGCTGCGCGAGCGCTGGTTCGTGCCGCGCAGCGGCGCCACGCTGGCGCTGCTGACGCTGTGGCCGGTGGGCTTCCTGTATCCGCGCAACGTGCCGTTCTGCCAGGGGGTGACCTGGGAGCGGCTGCAGGAGGCGGCCTACGACCTGCTCAGCGACCACCCGCTGGCGCCCTGGTTCGACTGGCTGTGGGCCAGCCTGGGCACGAACACCGGGACGATGTCGATGGCCGCCGAGGCCTTTGCCGTGGCGCTGGGGCTGCTGGGGCCGTGCCTGCTGGCGTTCGCGGTCTCGCGTCCGGGCTGGCGGCGCGCGGCGCTCGTCGTGGCGGCGGTGGCGGTCGGGCTGGCCGCCAACACGCTGTCGGCGGCGCTGAACTTCGGGCCCGTGCACGCGCTCGGGTGGGTCACGGCGACCGTGCCGATCGGCCTGACGCTGGGCACTGTCCTGGCGCTGGCCTGCGTGCCGATCGGGCAGCGGGCGGCGGCGGCGCTGGGACTGGTGGCGCTGTCGGTCGACGTCGCCTTGGTGGCCCAGGCGCCGTCCGACCCGTACTACGCCCAGAGCCTGCAGCAGTGGGAGCAGGGGCGCTTCATCCATTTCCACGGCCTGGCGCAGTGGGTGGGCTGGCTGTGGCCGTTCGCGGCGCTGGCCGGGCTGTTCCGGCGGGTCGTGCGCAACGACGCGCCCGCGCCGGCCTGACCCCTTCCGCGCGCGACCGCCCAGCCATTCCTACAATGCCGGGATGTACTACAAGCACCACATCTTCTTTTGCCTCAACGAGCGCAAGCCCGGCGAGGACAGCTGCGCGCACGTCGGTGCTCAGGCCGGATTCGACCATTGCAAGTCGCGCGTCAAGTCCGCGGGCCTGGCCGGCCCGGGCGGCATCCGCGTGAACAAGGCGGGCTGCCTCGACCGCTGCGCCGGCGGGCCGGTGGCAGTCGTCTACCCCGACGAGACCTGGTACACCTACGTCGACCAAGCCGACATCGACGAGATCGTCGACTCGCACCTGGTGGGCGGCAAGCCGGTCGAGCGCCTGCTGCTGGCGCCGGACGTCGGGCGATGAACACCTTCACCCGGCGCGGCGAGATCGCGGGGCCGGCGGGCGCGCTGAGCGTCGCGGTCGACACCACCACCGACCTGCCGTCGCGCGGCCTGGCGGTCATCTGCCACCCGCATCCGCTGCAGGGCGGCACGATGGACAACAAGGTCGTCACCACCCTGGCGCGCGCGCTGGTGCAGCGCGGCTGGCGTGTCGCGCGCTTCGACTACCGCGGCGTGCGGCAGTCGGCCGGCGCGTGGGACGAGGGCGTCGGCGAGGTCGACGACGCCCTGGCGGTGGTCGCGGCCCATCGCGTGGCGGGCGAGCCGCTGGTGCTCGGCGGCTTCTCGTTCGGCGGTTACGTCGCGACGGCCGCGGCCGCGAAACTTCCGGAGGCCGACAAGCCTCTGAGGATGGTGCTCGTCGCCCCGTCCACCGTCAAACACCACGCCCCGCCCGTCACCGTCGAAACCCTGCTGGTGCACGGCGAGGCCGACGACGTCGTGCCGCTGTGGGCCTCGATGGACTGGGCGCGTCCGCAGGGGCTGCCGGTCGTCGTCGTGCCGGGCGCCGGGCATTTCTTCCACGGCCAGCTGATGATCCTGAAGTCGCTGGTCCTGCGCCATTTTGCCGAGTGACACCGGCGACCCCGTGAAAAGACTGCTCACCCTCCTCGGCCTGGCCGCCGCTGCCGTCGCTGCCTGCGCGCAGGCGCTGCCCGCGCCCGAGATCGCCGCGCGCGAATACTTCGTCATCGACATGAACGCCGACCAGGTGCTGGCTGAACGTGGCGCCGACACCTCCGTCGACCCCGCCGCGTTCACCAAGCTGATGACGGCCTACCCGGTGTTCGTCGCGCTGCGCGAGCACAAACTGGCGCTGGACCAGAAGCTGCCGGTGTCGCAGCGCGCGCTTGCCGAGCGCAAGGGCGGCGCCTCGCTGATGTTCGTCGACACGACGATGACGCCGACCGTCGACGAACTGCTGCAGGGCCTGATCGTCGATTCCGGCAACGACGCCGCCGTGGCGCTGGCCGAGGGCGTGGGCGGCGGCGTCGACGCCTACGTGGCGATGATGAACCGGCAGGCGCAGGCCTGGGGCCTGAAGAACACCACGTTCAGGAACGTCACGGGCCTGACCGAGGTCGGCCACCGCAGCACGCCGCGCGACCTGGCGGCGATCGCGCAGCACATCATCCGCGACTTCCCCGAGTACTACCACTACTACGCGCAGCGCGACTACGCGTACAACAACATCCGGCAGGACAACCGCAACCTGCTGCTCAAGCGCGATCCGAGCGTCGACGGCATGAAGACCGGCTACACCGAGGCCGCCGGCTGGTGCCTGCTCGGGAGCGCGCAGCGCGACTTCCCGAACGGCAAGCGCCGCCTGCTGGCGCTGGTGATGGGCGCCGACTCCGTGCAGGGCCGTGCCAACGAGGTGCAGAAGCTGCTCAACTGGGGCTTCACCGCGTTCGACGACGTCCGCCTGGTCGAGGCCGGCAAGCCCGTGGGCGCGCCGGTGCAGGTCTGGAAGGGCACCCAGGCGCAGGTCGGCCTCGGCAGCCTCGAGGCCATCTACGTGGCCGTGCCCAAGGGCGAGGGCGATCGCCTGAAGACGGTGGTCGAGCGCACCGACCCGCTGGTGGCGCCGCTGACCAAGGGCCAGCGCGTGGGATCGCTGAAGGTGACGACCACCTCCGGTACCGCGATTGCCACGATCCCGCTCACCGTCCTCGAGGACGTCCCCCAGGCAGGGCTGTTCGGCCGCGCCTGGGATGCCATCCGCCTCTGGATCAAGTAGGCTAGTGACCTGAGCGACGCGCCGCCGTCCCGTGACGGCGGCGCCCCGCCCGGGTTCGCCCAGGAGCAACGACCATGACCGCCTTGCCCGACTCGCTGTGCTACCTCAACGGGGAATTCCTGCCGTTGAACCAGGCCAAGGTCTCGGTGATGGATCGCGGCTTCCTGTTCGGCGACGGCGCCTACGAGTCGATCCCGGTCTACCGGCGCCGCCTGTTCCGCTTCGACGACCACATGGCGCGGCTGGAGCGCAGCCTCGGCAAGCTGGAGATCGAGGCCGACCTCGATCGCGAGGCCTGGCTGGCGCGCGTGCGCAAGGTCGTCGACGCCAATCCCGCCGACGACCAGCTCGTCTACCTGCAGGTCACGCGCGGCGTCGCGCCGCGCTCGCACCTGATGCCCGCCGGCCTGGAGCCGACGGTGTTCGTCACGACCAGCGAGCGCACGCAGCCCACGCCCGCGCAGCGCGTGCAGGGGCTGGCCTGCGTCACCGCGCGCGATTTCCGCTGGGAGCGCGGCGACATCAAGAGCATCTCGCTGCTGGGCAACGTGCTGGCGCGCAAGATCTCCGCCGACCAGGAGGCCGACGAGACGATCCTGCTGCGCGACGACGGCTCCGGCGGCCCCTGGCTGACCGAGGGCGCGTCCAGCAACGTCTGGATCGTGCACGAGGGCGCGCTGCTCGGCCCCGCGCCCGACGAACACGTGCTGGCCGGCGTGCGCATCGAGCTGCTGCGCGAGCTGTGCGAGGAGACCGGGATCGCGTTCAACCTGCGCCCGGTGAGCGAGGCCGACGTCCGCGCGGCCGACGAGGTGCTCCTGAGCTCCGCCTCGAAGGAAGTCATCGCCGTCACGCATCTGGACGGCGAGCAGGTCGGCCACGGCGCGTTGCGCGGTCGGCCGGGTCCGGTTTATGCCCGTCTCCACGAGGCTTACCAGCGTGCGATCCAATCGCAATCCATTTGAACGGTAGTGGCCACCATGCAAGAAATTCCGCCCGAACAGTCGCTGATCACGTACCCCAGCGCCTTTCCCATCAAGGTGATGGGCCCGCTGGCCGATGGCTTCGTCGACGCGATCGTGGAAGTGGCCAGGCGGTTCGATCCGGATTTCGACCACACGAAGGTGGAGACCCGGCCCAGCAAGGGGGGCAATTACCTGGGCATCACGATCACGGTCACAGCCACCAGCCGCCCGCAGCTGGACGAGCTGTACCGGACATTGACCGCGCATCCGATGGTCAAGATCGTTCTGTGATGGCCAGGCGAGGGAAGTACTCGCGGAAGGCTTCATGCATCTCACCAGGAACGAGACCGAAAAATGCGTGATGGCGCGCATCGTTCGGCAGAAAAAGCTACACCAGAAGAACTTCACGCTGAAGCAGTACGGCACCTGGACCAAGGCTGAGGCCGCGGCGAGGAAATGGGTCAAGGCGACCCTGGCGGTGCTGCCGCCGCCGATCGGCATGAAGAACCGGATGACCAGCCGCAACACGTCCGGCGTGGTGGGCGTGCGCCTGGTCCACGCGGTGCGGCGGCGCGAGGAGAAGGAATATCCGGACTGGCGCTGGATCGCCTTCTGGCCCGGCTGCCCGAACTCGGGCGGCATCGGCTGGTCGGTGAACAAGTACGGCGACGACCACGCGTTCGTGCTGGCCTGCCTCGCGCGCAAGCTCGAGACGGTCGACCGCGCCGCCATCGACGCCGAGTTCGAGGCCTTCCTCGGTTCGCGCGACTACAAGCGCCTGCTCAAGCTCAAGCAGATCACCCCGGGCTGAGCGTCGGCGCTGGTGCCGCCTTAAAATCGGGCACTCCGCCATTCGATCGCGCTCGATGACTCTCCCGGCCCCGGACGTCGACACCGTCCCGCCCCTGCTGCGCTTCGCGGGCCGCGTGCCGTACGAACCCACCGTCGAGGCGATGAAGGCCTTCACGGCCGGGCGCGGCTCCGAGACGCCCGACGAGATCTGGGTCGTCGAGCACGATCCCGTCTTCACGCAGGGCCTGGCCGGCAAGGCCGAGCACGTGCTCGACGCCGGCGGGGTGCCGGTCGTGCAGACCAACCGCGGCGGGCAGGTCACGTTCCACGGGCCGGGGCAGGTGGTCGCCTACCCGCTCGTCGACCTGCGGCGGCTGGGCATCTACGTCAAGGAATACGTGTTCCGCCTCGAGGAGGCGGTGCTGCGCACGCTGGCCGATTTCGCGGTCACCGGCCATCGCGTTCCCGGCGCGCCGGGCATCTACGTGCGGTTGGACGACCCGTTCGGCCACGCGGCGCTGGCGCACGATCGGCCCGTGTCCGACCCGTTCCGCGGACTCGGCAAGATCGCGGCGCTGGGTGTCAAAGTGAGCAATCACTGTACATATCATGGCGTCGCACTCAACGTCGCGATGGATCTGCAACCCTTCGCGCGGATCAACCCGTGCGGTTATGCCGGGCTGAAAACCGTCGATCTCGCTACACTGGGCGTCGTTGCCGATCGGGCAACGGTGGCCGACGCGCTGGGCCGCCGCCTCCGCGCGCAGTTCACGCGCTGAGTCTTCCCCGACGCCGGAAAGGCGCCGCCGCAGCCACCAACTCGGGCGCCGAGCCTGTTCCTCGCGCTCTACAACGCGACGTCCCACGAGGCCGCCGCCGCACCGAATGTCTTCCGAAGCCAACTCCTCCGACGTCGCGACGCCCGCCTACGATCCCAGCGCCAAGCAGAAGGCGCAGGCCAAGACCTCGCGCATCCCGATCAAGATCGTCCCGGCCGAGCAGCTGAAGAAGCCGGACTGGATCCGCGTGCGCGCCGCGCTGCCCAGCAGCCGCTTCTACGAGATCAAGCAGATCCTGCGCGAGCACAAGCTGCACACGGTGTGCGAGGAGGCGTCCTGCCCCAACATCGGCGAGTGCTTCGGCAAGGGCACGGCCACGTTCATGATCATGGGCGACAAGTGCACGCGGCGCTGCCCGTTCTGCGACGTCGGCCACGGCCGCCCGGATCCGCTCGATCCCGAGGAGCCGATCAACCTGGCGCGCACGATCGCCGCGCTCAAGCTCAAGTACGTCGTCATCACCAGCGTCGACCGCGACGACCTGCGCGACGGCGGAGCCAGCCACTTCGTCGAGTGCATCCGCCAGATCCGCGAGTTGTCGCCCGAGACGCGCATCGAGGTGCTGGTGCCTGACTTCCGCGGCCGCGACGACCGCGCCCTCGAGATCCTGAAGGCCGCCCCGCCCGACGTGATGAACCACAACCTCGAGACGGCGCCGCGCCTGTACAAACAGGCCCGCCCCGGTAGCGACTACCAGTTCAGCCTGAACTTGCTCAAGAAGTTCAAGGCGCTGCACCCCGACGTGCCGACCAAGAGCGGCATCATGGTCGGCCTGGGCGAGACCGACGAGGAGATCCTGCAGGTCATGGCCGACATGCGCGCCCACGACATCGACATGATCACGATCGGCCAGTACCTCGCGCCGTCCGGCCACCACCTGCCGGTGGCGCGCTACGTGCACCCGGACACGTTCGCGATGTTCGAGCGCAAGGCCGTCGAGATGGGCTTCAGCCACGCCGCGGTCGGCGCGATGGTGCGTTCGAGCTACCACGCCGACAAGCAGGCGGAGCACGCCGGCCTGGACATGGGTCCGGCGAACTGAAAGGCCGAGCCGCGCGCGTCGCGGCTCAGACTTCGCTGTCGAGCTGCGCGATCAGCGGCGCCAGCGCGGCGAAGTCCGTCTTGCCGATCCAGCGCCGGACGATCTGCCCGCGCTTGTTGATCAACAGCGAGGTGGGCGTGTACTGGACGTCGCCGAAGCGGTGCGCGATCTCGCCGGTGTTGTCGATGACGACCGGAAACGGCAGCGCGCGCGACTGCGCGAAGTTGGCGACCAGCGCCGGCGCGTCGTACGACATCGACACGGCCAGCGTCTCGAAGCCGCGCGGCGAGAAGCGGCGCCAGTTGGCGGCCAGCGCGGGCATCTCCTCGACGCAGGGGGCGCAACTGGTTGCCCAGAAGTTCACGAGCACGACGCGGCCGCGCAACGCCGCCAGGTCGCCGTGGCGGCCATCCAGCAGTGTGTAGGACACGGCAGGCGCTTGTTCGATCCGGCTGCAACCGGCTAGCATCGCAAGCACCAGCCCGGCACCCGATGCGAGCGCGATGGAAGCGAGCGGTGCGAAGGCGCGAACGAACTTCATCGGAGTCCACGATGCAACGCCGCCAGTTTACGACGTCCCTCGCCACGCTGACCCTCGCCCGCGCGTCCTGCCTGGCGCTGCTCGCCGAGGCCACGAACGCCTTCGCGCTTAGCGAGTCCGATGCTGCCACGGGCGTGCGCGCCGCCCTCTCGCGCGGGGCCGACAGCGCGGTGGCGCTGCTCGGCAAGCCCGGCGGCTTCCTCGACAACCCGCAGGTGCGCATCCCGCTGCCCGGCGCGCTCAACAGCGCCGCCTCGATGTTGCGCGCGATCGGCCAGGGTCATCGCGTCGACGACCTGGTCAACTCGATGAACCGCGCTGCGGAGCAGGCGGTGCCGGAGGCCAAGCCGCTGCTGGTCAACGCGGTCAAGGCGATGTCGGTGGAGGACGCCGTCAAGATCGTGCGCGGCGGCGACACCTCGGTCACCGACTTCTTCGCCGGCAAGACGCGCGCGCCGCTGGGCGAGAAGTTCCTGCCCATCGTGACGACCGAGACGCAGAAGGTGTCGCTGGCCGCCAAGTACGACGCCGTCGCGAGCAAGGGCTCGAGCTTCGGCCTGGTCAGGCCGGAGGACGCGAACGTCGAACAGTACGTCACGCGCAAGGCGCTCGACGGCCTGTACTTCATGATCGGCCAGGAGGAAAAGAAGATCCGCGCTGATCCGATGGCCACCGGCAGCGCGATCCTCAAGTCGGTGTTCGGCGGGCACTGAGGCCGCTGCGCGGGCTGTCAGGCCGTCCGCGACAGCTCGAAGATCAGCGCCGACGGCAGCGACTGCATCACCGCGTCGCGGCCGATGCGCGCGCCCTCGTTGCCGTGCGTGGACAGCTGCAGCGCGCTGCCTTCCGGCGCGACCTCGATGAACACGAAGGTGGGCATCTCCGCGACGATGCCGTTGCGCAGCCGCTGGAACCGGTCGTTGCGCAGCACCGATTCGAAGATGATCGCGTGCGGCAACGCGTCGCGGCAGAACTCCTCGGCTTCGTCGACGCTGCCGACGAAGTCCACCAGCAGGCCCATGTGGCGGATCGCCTCGCGGATCAGCGAGCGGTTGTCGCGCGTGCCCGCCACCACCAGCACGTGGCTGCCGGCCAGCGGCTTGGAGTTGTCGGACACGCCGAAGCCCTGGTCGATCTCGATCACGCTGACGCCTTCGGCCTCGTCATGCACCGTGCGCGGGAACTCGATCGTGAGCGTGGTCTCGCCGTCGGACACGGTGCGCTCGAGCACCAGGTTCAGCGTCCACGAGATCTGCTGCACCAGCCGCCACGCCATCGTGTCCAGCGAGGGCAGCGGCGTGCCCACGGGGGTCAGGCGGTCGGAGGCGTCCGAGCTGGCGTGCGGGAAGCGCACGCTGATGCGGGCGTAGGGCGGCCAGGCCTTGACGTCGAGCTTGAACTCGAGCTTCTTCTGCGCCAGGTCCAGGCTCCAGTCGACCACGGCCTGCAGCAGCGAGTGCAGCAGCGTCGTGTCGGCGACCACGTCGGCCGGCTTGAGCGCCTGGCTCAGCTCGATCTGGCGGGCGGCGGCCTCGCGGCCGCGTTGCAGCAGCACCTCGCGCAGCATCTGCGTGACGCTGACCTGCTCGGGCGACAGCCGGATGCGGCCGGACGCGAAGCGGGCGAGCTGCTGGCCGATCATGCCGGCGCGGCGCGCGCGCTCGATCTCCTCGCGCAGCATGCGCAGGCCGGCGCGGTCGATCTTGCCGGTGGTGGCGAGCGTGGTGACGCGCTCGAGCGCGGCGGACAACGGCAGGCCGACCTCGGTGCCGATCTGGCCGATGATCTCGCGCCAGTGGCCCTCGTCCGGCTGCGGGCGAGGCATGTCGGCGACCGGATCGGTCATGATGGTGCGGCTCGAGGCCAGAGTCATCGCCATTGGGGGTTCCCTTCTTCTTGCGTGTCGCGACCCTGGACGGCGCGCTGCATGATCGGGTTGCAGTAGTTACAAATTGTAGCGCACTGCATCCTGACGCCTCGCATATTGCTCCCCTGGGCGGGCGATTCCATCCCTCAAGAGGGTGAAAACACCTGGCAGACCGTGTATTCAAGGACATGATGACCTGATGCCGAACAAAGAACATTCGGATACACCCGCTGACAGTTGCCGCAACCTGACGTCCCGGACGCTGCTTGGACTGGCGACATTGGCCAGCCTGGGCGCCTGCGCGCCGACCTTCGACTGGCGCAGCGTCCCGTTGCCCGACACCCCGCTCGTTGCGGAACTTCCCTGCCGCCCGGCGCGGTTCCAGCGCGACGTGACCGTCGCCGGCGTCCCGCTGAAGCTGTTCATGCTGTCGTGCGAGGCCGGCGGCGTCACCTACGGGGTCGCCACGGCCGAGGTGGGCGATCCGGCGAAGGTCGACCCGGTGCTGTTCGCGCTGCGCGACAACGCCGTCGCGGCCATCCGGTCGGCGGATTCGCCGGCTGGCGCGTTGAACCTGCGCGGGATCACCCCGTTCTCTGGAAACACCAGTGCGCACCTGCATGGCCGCCGGCCGGACGGCGAGACGATCGACGAGGCGTTCCGCGTCTTCGGCCGCGGCACGCGCGTCTACCAGGCGAGCGCCGTCGGCAGGACGCTGCCCGATGCGGCGCTGCGCCCGTTCGAGGACGGCCTGCGCTTCGACCTGGAAAAGCCGGGCAGGGACCCCAGCTAGCGTTCAGGGCGGTGCGTCTTGCTCCCGGAAGCGTGCAAAACCGCCACGAAGCGCGGGCGCGGCGCCCGCCGCCAGAGTCCGCGTACTAGGTTTGCCGAGCTTCCAGGCCGATAATCGTTCGTTTGCGCCGTTCCCAGGCGCTCGGGTCTGAATCCACGTGGCCGCTGTACTGCTGATCGCTCACGCTCCCCTCGCCTCGGCGCTGTTGTCCGTCGCGGGGCACTGTTACGAGGAAAAGGGCCGCCTGTTCGAGGCGATCGACGTCGAGCCGACGATGTCGCCGGAGACGGTTGAATCGCTCGCGCGCGCGGCGCTCGCGCGCCTGAACGCGCCGGAGGTGCTGGTGCTGACCGACGTGTTCGGCGCCACGCCGTGCAACGTGGCCCAGCGCCTGGCCGACGGCGTCAGCGTGCGCGTGGTGGCCGGCGTCAACGTGCCGATGCTGTGGCGTTCGCTGTGCTACCTCGGCGAGCCGCTCGACGCGCTGGTGGCCCGCGCGGTCGCGGGCGCCTCGCAAGGCGTCATGCAGGTGGCGCAGACGCGGCCGCAGAACCAGGTACAACCCCCGCTCTCGAATGATCCGAACTCCTCTTGTCATCAGCAATAAGCTGGGCCTTCACGCCCGCGCCTCCGCCAAGCTCACCAAGCTGGCCAGCAGTTTCAAGTGCGAGGTCTTCATGTCCCGCAACGGACGGCGGGTCAACGCGAAGAGCATCATGGGCATCATGATGCTGGCCGCCGGCCTCGGCTCCGAGGTCGAGCTCGAGACCGAGGGCGAGGACGAGCAGCAGGCGGCCGACGCCATCGCCGCGCTCGTCAACGACAAGTTCGGCGAAGGCCAGTAGACGGCGTGCGCCGTCCGGCGCCGCGGGGCGTTCAGCCCAGGAAGTGGCGCTGGTAGCGGGCCGGGATGTCGGCCACGCGGGTCAGCAGCGGCAGGTCGGCCGTGTTGAACTCCGGATCCCAGGCCGGCGCGCCCAGCACCTTGGCGCCCATGCGCAGGTAGCCCTTGATCAGCGCGGGCGGCTCGACGTCCAGCGACTGGTCCAGGTCGTCCACCGGCAGCGCCACGCGCGGGCGCACCTGGCGATCGGCCTGCGCGAGATGCGTCTCGCGCAGGCGCGCCCACAGGCTGGCTGCGCAGTGGCCGCCGTCGCGCATCGAGATGCTGGCGCAGCCGATCACCGTCTCCATGGCGTTCTGCTCCATGAACTGGGCCAGCGCGCCCCACAGCGCCAGGATCACGCCGCCGGTGCGGTGGTCGGGATGCACGCAGCTGCGGCCCAGTTCCACCATGCGGTCGCGCAGCGGGCGCAGGCGGGTCAGGTCGAATTCGGTGTCGCTGTAGAAGCTGCCGGCGCGTTGCGCGGCGCTCGGCGTCAGCACGCGATAGGTGCCCACGACCTCGCCGGGCTCGTGGTTGCCGGGCGCGGTGCGCACGATCAGGTGCTCGCAGAACTCGTCGAACAGGTCGACGTCGTGCCCCGCGGGCGCGCCGGCCAGCGGCGTCGGGCGGGCGCCCATCTCGTCGACGAACACGTCGTGGCGCAGGCGCTGGGCGGCGCGGACGTCGTCGAGATGACGGGCCCACACGACCTGCAGCGCCGGGGCGGCCTGCTGGCGCGGCGTGCGGCCCGACGGGCGCTCGGCGCGCCGCAGGGCATCGACCGCGACGGGCGTGGTGACGAATTCGGTCATCGCAATACTCCCCAAGGATTCCATGAATGCTCCCGGATCGTCGTGACGGACCCGTGAAGTGGCGATGAATCTCGTGTGACACGCCTGCGGAATGCGCGAGTTGTCACAGGGCGGCGCGCCGGCTTGCTGCTACATTGATCGGACGAACCCGCCGGGCGCCCGCCTCGCGTCCGGCGTGCGGTTCGCGGAGGTCGGTTCGTGAGCATTCAGGTGTTTGGTCTGCCGGTGTCGCGCGGCGTCGCGATCGGACGCGCGGTGCTGGTGGCGTCGAGCCGGGTCGACGTCGCGCACTACTACGTCGAGCCGGGCATGATCGAAGCCGAGGTGCGGCGGCTGCGCCGGGCGCGCGACATGGTGGTCGACGAACTCACCGCGCTCAAGGGCGACGTGCCGGAAGACGCGCATGACGAGCTGATCGCGCTGCTGGATGTCCACCTGATGCTGCTGCAGGACGATTCGCTGTCCGAGGCGACGCGGCAATGGATCGTCGAGCGCCACTACAACGCCGAGTGGGCGCTGTCGTCGCAGCTGGAGGTCATCGCGCGCCAGTTCGACGAGATGGAGGACGAGTACCTGCGCGACCGCAAGGCCGATCTCGAGCAGGTGGTCGAGCGCGTCATCGCCGCGCTGGGGCGGCTGGGCGGAGGCGACGTCGACGACATGGCCGCCCACGGCCAGCGCGACTTCGCCGGCGAGGATCCGTTGATCCTGGTGGCCAACGACATCGCCCCGGCCGACATGCTCAAGTTCAGGCGCAGCGTGTTCACGGGCTTCGTCACCGACGTCGGCGGCCGCAATTCGCACACGGCCATCGTCGCGCGCAGCATGGACATCCCGGCGGTGGTCGGCGCCCGCGAGGCGAGCCGCATCGTCACGCAGGACGACTGGATCATCATCGACGGCGACGCCGGCGTGGTGATCGTCAATCCGTCGCCCATCGTGCTCGAGGAATACCGCTTCCGCCAGCGCCAGGTCGAGCTGGAGCGCGCCCGCCTGGACCGGCTGCGCCATACGCCGGCGGTCACGCTCGACGGCCAGCCGATCGAGCTGCTGGCCAACATCGAGCTGCCCAGCGACGCGCAGGCCGTGCTCGATGCCGGCGCAGTGGGCGTCGGCCTGTTCCGCAGCGAGTTCCTGTTCATGAATCGCGCCGGACGCCTGCCGGGCGAGGAGGAGCAGTACGAGGCCTACAGCAAGGTGGTCAAGGCGTTGTCCGGGCTGCCGGTCACGATCCGCACGGTGGACATCGGCGCGGACAAGCAGCTCGACCGCTCGCCCCAGCAGATGGAGCGCAACGACCACAACCTGAACCCGGCGCTCGGGCTGCGGGCGATCCGCTGGAGCCTGTCCGAGCCCGAGATGTTCGGCGAGCAGCTGCGCGCGATCCTGCGCGCCAGCGTTCACGGCAAGGTGCGGCTGCTGGTGCCCATGGTCGCGCAGCTGGGCGAGGTGCGCCTGCTGCTTGAGGCGATCGAACGCGCGAAGGCGCAGCTGCGCGCGCGAGCGCAACCCTATCTGGACGTGGCCATCGGCGCCATGATCGAGGTGCCGGCCGCCGCGCTGGTGCTGCCGTCGCTGCTGAAGTACTTCGATTTCGTCTCGATCGGCACCAACGACCTGATCCAGTACACGCTGGCCATCGACCGCGCGGACGAGGCGGTGTCGCACCTGTACGACCCGTGGCATCCCGCCGTGCTGCGGCTGATCGCGCAGACGATCGCCACGGCGAACGCGCAGGGCAAGGACGTCTGCGTCTGCGGCGAGATGGCCGGTGACCCGGCGTTCACCGAGCTGCTGCTGGGCATGGGGCTGCGCAGCTTCTCGATGCATCCGACGCAGGTGTCGGCCATCAAGAAGCGCATCCTGCGCGTGGATTCGTCGATCTGGAGCACGAACGTCGACTTGATCTGCGAAGCCGAGGATCCGCAGGCGATCTACGCGCAGCTGCAGACGGCGGTGCCCGGACGGCGCGGCTGAGCGCGGCCCGTCTGGAAGATTTTTGCAAAGTGCTTGCGTTCTGTTGAGGAGCTGGCATAGAATGGCAGGCTTCGCTGATCGCAAGTCAGCGCTGATGCGGTGACTGGCTGGGTCTTGAGGCTCGCTACAGATGCTGC
>Ga0306920_100000766_pt1 | contig 38623 bp, 29 predicted proteins | sample flu12Cox44000170_FD_204666 | JGI IMG/M metagenome (GOLD analysis project Ga0306920, IMG submission 204666) | Lab enrichment of tropical soil microbial communities from Luquillo Experimental Forest, Puerto Rico - flux4day.12C.oxic.44.000.170 (v2)... | ecosystem: Environmental > Terrestrial >... | reverse complement strand
TGAGGAATATGGAGGCCATTTCCGCACCGGCGACGCGCCCGGGCGTGAGGTGGAGAAAGAAAAGAATGGTCAGCGAGAAGCTCAGGATCGGCACCGACTGCAGGAAATCGAGCAGCGGGATGAGGATCACTTCCGCTCGGCGGCTCTTGGCGGCGAGCGTCGCGTAGCTGAAGGTGAACACGAGCGAGGCCACCATGGCGATCAGCATGCGCAGCGCCGTGCGCGCCGCGTAACCAACGAGCGCCGAGGGGGCGAGCGATATCGGCGTCGCCTCCAGATGCTCGAGCGAACCGATCAGTCCGCGTGCCGCCTGCGCCAGGTAGATGAAGAGGCAAAACACCAGCACAAAGGCAAGCAGGTCCCAGCCACCCGGCACATAACGGGTGCGCAGTACCGAGATGGGGAGGCGGCCGAAAAGCATCCGGTGAAGTTTGCCCGAACGGCACGGCGATTGGCACCGCAACGCTCACGCGGTGCTCGGTCCGGGACCGGTGCACGGTGCGCGCGGTGCAAAAGACGACGCGGGTGTCGTACGATACTTTCCCATGAAAGCAAGGTTCCTGGCGGCGGCGGCGGCAGTCGCACTCATCCTGGCGGAGGCCGCTCCGCCGGTCTGGTGCGCGCCGGCCTCCGACACCACAGCCAGTGTCAAGGACGACGCCCGGACGGCCGGCCACGCCGTCGCCCATGGCGCCACAACCGTCGGCCACACCGTCGCGGACAAGTCCCGCGAGACAGGCCATGCGATCGCGGACGGCACCCGCTCGTCGCGTGACACCATTCGCGATGACTCGAAGAGAGCCGGTCACGCCATCGCCGATGGCGCCCGCAAAATCGGCCGCACGGTTCGTGAAGGGATGCAGAAGTTGAAGGCCGGCATGAGGGGTAAGTCCGGCGAGCCCGCCCCCAAGAGTTAATTGCCGGCGATCGCCTCCCTCGATGCGCGCGCCACTGGCCCTGCATCTTCACCACGCCTCACTGGCCGAGTACGAGTCGGCACCGTGGGGCGATGTACCGGGTGTCGCCGGTTTCCACGGCTCGGGCGCGTCGAAGTCCCCCGCCGCCGGACGAGCCGGGATTCCGATCGCGCGCGTCAAAACCCCGGTTCTACCCGACGCCGGGGAGCTCTACCAGGTGTGGCGGTGCGGTGAGCCGGCCGCATCCGGCGAGCATGAGCGGCTGCGCTTCCGGCGCAGCGGTGAGATGCTGTTTGACTGCGTTGCCAACGCCGAGACGCGGGCATCGCCGGACGGCAACGGCTGCTCGTCACTGCAGGCGGCCACGGCGCAAGCGTACCGGGAGATCTTCGCGGCCCTCGCTGCCGAGAGCTATCCGCACCTGCTGTGCATCTGGAGTTATCTGCCGGCGATCAACCGCGACGAGCACGGCGGCGAGCGCTACCGGCAGTTCAACCGCGCGCGTCAGCAGGCACTGCGTGCCCGCGGCCGCGCGCACCAGGGAACCGTGCCGGCGGCCTCCGCGCTCGGCTGCTCTCTGGCGAGTCCGCTCATGGTCTATTTTCTCGCCGGGCGCATTGCCCCCACGTTCGTCGAGAATCCGCGCCAGGTGAGCGCTTATCACTACCCGCGAGAGTACGGCGGCTATCGCCCGGCATTCTCGCGCACCACGCTGCTACGCCAGAGCACAGGGTTGGCGCTGTTCATCTCCGGCACCGCCAGCATCGTCGGGCACCGCTTGCTGCACCTCGGCGACGCGGCCGTACAGACGCGCGAGACCCTCGCCAACATCGAAGCGCTGCTCGCGCAAGCGAATCGTGCCGCGCGCGGTGCACGCTTCGAGCTGAGTGCACTCGCCTGCCAGGTCTACGTGCGGCGACCGGCGGACTTGCCGCTCGTACAGGCCGAGCTCGATGGCGCGCTCAGTGGGGATGCACGGGTCATATACCTGCAGGCAGACATCTGCCGCCAGGACCTGCTGGTCGAGATCGAGGCCGCCGCCATGCATCCGTGCGCAGCGTGAACGCCGGCGGAGCCCCCTCATCGGCGACGGCGCGGAATCGAACCGTGACCCCTTCCAAGACGCACCTGGTGCTGATTCCGAGTTACAACCCCGGCAGCAAAGCGCTCGAGACCGTGCGAAGGGCGCGCGCGGAGTGGAATCCCGTCTGGGTCGTCGTCGATGGCAGCACCGACGGCAGCGCCGAGAAGCTCTGCGCGCTGGCGTGCACCGACCCGGGCCTGCGAGTGTTGGTTCGCGAACGCAACGGCGGCAAAGGTGCGGCGCTTCTCGATGGGCTCATCGCCGCGCAGCGCGCGGGCTTCACCCACGCGCTCACTATGGACGCCGATGGCCAGCACCCGGCCGAGCGGATCGGAGCTTTCATGAGCGCCTCGGCCGCAGCTCCCGGGGCGATGATCCTCGGCGATCCGGTGTTCGATACCAGCGCACCGCGCATCCGGATGCGCGGCCGTCGGATCGCCAACTGGTGCACCAACCTCGAAACACTGTGGGCCGGCGTCCACGACACGCTGTTCGGCTTCCGGGTCTACCCGATTGCGCCGCTCACCGCGGTGATGCAGCGCAGCCGCTGGATGCGACGCTTCGATTTCGATCCCGAGGCGGTGGTGCGACTCAGCTGGCGCGGCGTGCCGCTCGTCAATCTGCCGGCACCCGTGCGCTATTTCAACGCCGCGGAAGGCGGCGTCTCACACTTCAACTACTGGCGCGACAACGTGCTGCTGACCTGCATGTACCTGCGGCTGAGTGTCGGGTTTCTCCTGCGCCTGCCATGGCTCGGGGCGCGGCGGCTCGCCCGCTCGATAACCGCCGGGCAGTGAGCACGAGCGTGCAACGGATGGACCCGCTACGAAAGCGCGCTGGTCGTCAGCCCAGCTATTTCTTTCCGCGTCGGTAACCGCGGACGATGGCGATGCTGCCGCCGAGGAGCGCCAGAGCCCCCATCGCCTGAGCCGGATCGATCTCCGGAGCCGACACACACCAGCGGCTGTCGCCGTGGCAACGATGATCGTCCCAGTCGTGGGCAATGGCGTCCCTGTCGTTGGCGAAGGCGCCCCTGTCGTGAGCAACGAAGCCCCGGTCTTCGGCAAAAGCCAAGCTCGCCGTGAGGGACAGAAGGGTGATTGGAATCAGTGTTGTCTTCTTCATTTTGAACTCGGCATCGGCGGCCGTTGTGTTTGTTCGGGATAGCACCTTCAACCTGTTCCAGGCGCGGGTGCACCCGCCAGGCCCAGACAACATTACAGCGTTTCTCGACTGTCCGCGGGATATTTCGGGCTTTGTGAACTCCACCACCCTGTTGTGAACTGACTCACACTTTAACTTATGTTGGCTCCGGCAAATGCTTCACCAGAGCTGCCATTGGGAACGCGCCAACACCACCATGGAAATCAGCGTGTTAGCCGTGACGTGGCCGGCAACGGCCTCCCCCAGCCGCTCGGTACGCGCGTACACCAGGCCAAAAACTACACCCGCAATCACTCCCGGCAGCCAAAAAGGCCCCTGACACAGCCCGAAGACGACGGCGCTGATGATCAGCGCCACGTTTCCGGCTTGTCGCGGCAACAGGGATTCGAAGTCCGCGCTGCGGAGGCGGCGCATCAGGTACCCCCGAAAGGCGAGCTCCTCGACCACGGGTACGACACCGACACTCACCAGAATATGTCCAATAATCCAGGCAGAGCGCGAAACCGGGGCTAGTGCCGCGACCGCCGCAGGCATCCCATGGGGGGGCAGAATCATGCGCGCCGCGATGATCCATGCTGCGAAGACAGCCAGACCCGCCACCACTCCTCGCCAGCCGAAGCGCCAGTTCACGCCGCGAAGTCTCGGCCAGGAGTAGCAGAGCGCTGCACCCGCCGCGACAAGCCGCAACCAGTACAGGGCCTCAAACTCTCCGGAGGCGGCGCGGCTCACCATCCCCGCTGCTATCAGCGCCAGATATGGCAACAGGTATACGGCCGTTGGGTTTTCGCGGGGGGGCGCGTCAGTGCGCCCCGCGGCTGTCCGGCTGAACCACGGGCTGCGCAGGCTCACGAATGCAATGCCAACTGCGGCGGCGTTGAATGCGATCCAGCCGGCCTGCGAGTGAAAGCCGTACACGGCAACGGCTTGGTAACCGGCGTTCCCGATCACCACCAACGCTGCAATCCTCGCAATATTCAACGCGAAGCTCAGCAACAGGCCCGCGGGAATCAGCAGCAACGCACGGGGGAAAATGTATTCCCGGCGAAACAACAGCAACAGCGTGCCGCAGAAGGCCATCATCAGACCCATGCCTTCGAGACCCGAGCAAATGGGAGCGATTTCGACAGCGAACCGGCCGGTGTCGATGACCCTGCCGGCAGTGTCTATCCGTAAGGTGGGTACGAACCACTCGAGCAGCCGGTACACGGCCTCGAAGGTCACCGCGGTCATTCCCGTCCACAGCTCTTGACTCAATCCCATCGCCAGCGCTGCTCCCGCCGCCGCAATAAGCGCATACCACCACAGCGGGCCAATCGCGCGGATCGCGCGTTGCCACAGAGCCCAGGGTGCCAGCGCCGCGAACAGCGCGGCGACACTCATGAGCGCCAGAAGCACCCAGAGCGCCACCACGTAGGCCAACGGTAGCGATCTCGTGTGGCCGTAGAGTGAGGACGAGAGCGGCACGAGGGGCACGCTGAGCGCGAGGTGTGCCAGCAGCCAGCGCGGTCGCAGCAGAGGCTGCGCTCGGGCAGCCGCGTCCGCATCATGCAACTCCCGACCGCCGCGCAAATAGGCAAACACAGTCGCGGCGATGGCGAAGGACACCAGAAAGCGGAAACCCCAGTGTTGGGTAACACGCACTAGCGCGCCGAGACCCTTGGCGGTCTGTGCACTGGCGAAATCTACAAAGAAATTGAGGAAGGTCTTCTCGAGTAAGAGCACGCCCCCCACCACCGCTACCCGCAGACCGAGGCCCGCGCCCTGACGCGCGAACGCCAGCGCCCTGTCCCGGCCGCTCAGCACACCGGCACCCGGTGGGTGCGTGACCAGAGACTCACGAGTGCTGGCGTGGAGCCCGGGCGCGCTCTCCGCCGGCCCGGATCGGGAGGCCTCGATCCGGGCTAAGGGTTTCCACAGATCGGGAAAGGGTTCGGCGGGTTTTTGGTGTTGCCATGGGGGGTTTCAGCGCGATTTCTGATGAGCCATTACGCAAATCAAGATTATACGGTTGTCGCGACGTTGTCCGGTGGAGGGTCCGTTTGACATCGTCCGGTCGGGTAATGACTTCACTTCCGCGCGGAGGCGACGACGGGCTCTGCCTGGGCACGCTCGGTAAGTGCAAGGACAGCATAGGCGGTGGCCGCATCGGACATGAACCGGCCGACGTTGCTCCATGGATTGCGCCACTTGTTCAACGAGCGTGCGACCCAGAATCCCTCCTGTCCGCGGATCCAGGACCCGCCGTGGCCTTGCTGATTGCGCATCAGCCATGTCAAGCCGCGTTGCACCTGGGGCTCCGCGCCGGGCGTCGCCGTCTGACCCAGCACCAAAGTCACCAGCCCGGTCGCATAACCGTCGCTATCTGGATAATTCCGCTTGCCCTTGCCGGACCTCGCCATCAGCGCTGACAGGCTCCAGCCACCATCGGGATTCTGCGCACGCAACACCGTAGCGACGAGCAACTGCCGTCGCCCCGCGTCCAGCACGCCCGGCAGTTTCGTCGCCGCCCACAGCAGGATCAGCTGATGGTGCAACGATTGCCGCGGGTACTCACGCGCGAGGTAGTCCCTCAGTGATCGCAGAGAATCCTGAATCTGCTGACGCGATTGATAGCTCTCCGGGGCAAGACCCACGGCGATCGCGGCGAGCGCGGCACCGTAATATTGCGCGTCAACCGCCGCAGACTCCCAAGGCGAAAGATCGAAGTCGAGCCAGGACCAAGCTCCCGCGCCATCACCGCTCGTAAGCTGCTCAGCCCACATGTGATCAAAGGCAGTGACGGTGTCGGCGTTCAGTCGTCCCGTTCGGGCATCGTCGCAGGCCAGAATCAATGCGCTCAGAACAGCTTCGGTACCGCGGGACTCGGCGCTCTTGCCAGGTGCAACATACTCATCGGGGTAGAATGGGCTCGTGTCATTCCACAGCTGCACGCGACGTCTCACATCGTCCGTGAGCTGGCGCTCGAGGGCCGTGGGGGTCCGCTCGGCGAGCGTCGCGTGCAAAGCTGGGCGCGCGAGCGCGTACGGCACGGCCGTGTGACAGGAAACACAGAAGGTACCGTGGTCGCGGGCGGAGCCCTCCCAACTGATCCACCACCGCATTCTTCGATCGAGATAGGCGGCGGCGGCCTTCGGATCCCACATGCCGTCTGCCGGTACAGGCTTGCTCTGCGAGCACGCGACCAATGTCAGCATGATGCCGAGGAGCGCAACGCTCTGCGCAAACAGCACGGACCGGTTCGCCCGCCAGTTGTCTCTGCCGATTTGCATTTTGTGCATTTGGACGTACCTCGTCCCAGCGCATCAATCTCGCATCATGAGTGGACCCGAACCGCCATATTCCGCTCCCTCTGCGCCAAGGGCACCCCCCTTCCTGGCAGCCGTGACAGGTCTCAACGGCGCGCGTAACGCCGTCCGCGGTGTAGACTATTGTATAGGCTTGGTTTTTGTTGAACATATCTCCCCTGCGGACACATGAATTGATTACCAAAGGCATTGTTCTCGCCGGGGGTTCCGGTACTCGGCTGTACCCGGTGACCCGCGCGATTTCCAAGCAGCTGCTGCCGCTTTACGACAAGCCACTTGTCTACTACCCGCTCGCGACACTCATGCTGGCGGGAGTCCGAGACATCCTGCTGATCTCTACGCCTGAAGACAGCTCACTGTTTTCACGTCTTCTCGGGGACGGCTCGCAGTGGGGAATCCACATCCACTATGCGACGCAGGCCGAGCCCAGAGGCATCGCTCAGGCGCTGGTGATCGCGGAAGAATTCATCGCCGGTAGGCCCGTCTGTCTCATCCTGGGCGACAATCTGTTCTACGGACATGGGCTGCCGGAGCAGCTGCGCCAGGCTGCTGCCCAAGAGCGCGGGGCGACCGTCTTTGCCTATTACGTACGCGATCCCGAGCGCTACGGTGTAGTGGAGTTCGATGCTGAAGGCCGCGCCATCGGGCTGGAGGAGAAACCTGCTTCAGCGCGGTCGCACTATGCCGTGACCGGACTGTATTTTTACGACCCGGGCTGCGTGCAGATTGCTCGTAGCCTCGAGCCCTCCGCACGCGGTGAGCTCGAGATCACGGACGTCAATCGTGCGTATCTCGCAAGTGGTCAGCTTCACGTCCAGGTTCTCGGGCGCGGCGTCGCGTGGCTTGACACCGGTACGCACGCTTCGCTGCTTGCCGCGGCCAACTTCGTCGAAACCATCGAGTCGCGACAGGGCCTGAAAGTCTGCTGCCCGGAGGAAATTGCATTCCGCCAGGGTTTCATCAATCAGCAACAGCTCCGCAACCTCGCCCGTGCCCTCGGAAAATCCGGCTACGGCGAGTATCTCGAGCGCGTGATGAGCGAGCGCGTCTTGTGATGCGAAGCATGCCACTTTCTCTCCCGGGGGCGGTGCTGATAGAGCCCACGGTGTACGGCGATGCGCGCGGTGCCTTCTTCGAAGCGTGGAATGAGCGCACTTTCGCAGCTTCGGGTATCGATGTGCGTTTCGTGCAGGAGAACGTCAGCGTCTCCAGGCGTCACGTGCTGCGAGGACTTCACTACCAGGTGAGCCAGGTGCAGGGAAAGCTGATCCGGGTGCTGGCCGGCGCAGTGTTCGATGTCATCGTGGACCTGCGACGCTCATCACCGGGCTTTGGCCGAAGCCTGAGTGTGCAGCTCGATGAACGCGAACACCGCTCATTGTGGGTGCCCGCGGGATTCGCACACGGTTTCCTCGCGCTGGCCGACGACACGCACGTTCAGTACAAGGTCACGGATTTCTGGGCACCGCAGGCGGAGCGCACCTTGGCCTGGAACGACCCGGCGCTAGGAATTCACTGGCCTCTCCCAACGGGGACGGAGCCCGTTCTCTCGGAAAAGGACCAGCGTGGCCAGATGCTCGCGCAGGCCGAGACATTTCCGTGAGGGTGCTGATTACCGGTGCCGGTGGCCAGCTCGGTCGCGCTCTCATCGCGCTGGCCCCCGATGGGACCACGGTGCGGGGTGCAAGCTACCAGGAGCTCGACATCGCGGATGCGCCGGCGGTCGCTGCGCAGCTGGACGAGTTTTGCCCTGATGCCATCATCAACGCTGCGGGCTTCACCCGGGTCGATGACGCGGAAAAGGAGAGCGAGTCGGCGGGGCGAGCCAACGCCATCGGGCCGGCGGTGCTCGCTGCAGCCTGTCGCGACGCGGGAGCCTGGCTCCTGCAGGTGTCGACCGACTACGTGTTCGATGGTGCGCAGAATCGGCCTTACGCTCCTTCCGCTCCCACCAATCCGCTGAGCGTCTACGGCAGGACGAAGCTGCAGGGCGAGCAGGCGGTGATGCGTGAGCTACCGTCGCAAAGCACCGTGGTGCGCACCTCGTGGTTGTATGCGACGGAAGGCCGGAACTTCCTCACCACGATGCTGCGTCTCATGGGGAACCGTCCCCGACTGACCGTGGTCAGCGACCAGATTGGTGCGCCAACCAGCGTGACCGGGCTGGCGCAAGTGCTGTGGGCCTTCATCCGACAGCGGGCGCCCGGACTGCACCACTGGTGTGATTCGGGCGTCGCGAGCTGGTACGACTTCGCAGTCGCCATTGCCGAGGAAGCGGTGTCACTCGGTGTGCTGGCCTCGAGTCCACCGATACTGCCGATTGCGAGCTCAGACTATCCGACGGCTGCGCGCCGACCGCAGTACAGTCTTCTGGACAAGCGCGACACCGAGCGGCTCCTGGATGTGGCTGCGCTTCATTGGCGGCGTGCGTTGCGCGAGACGCTGGGTGCTCGTGTCAGCGCGGGAGCGGCGTCGTGAAGCGCCTCCTGATAACCGGCGGCGCAGGCTTCATCGGCGCCAACTTCTGCCACTACTGGAGCGCGACCCATCCGGGCGATCGGCTCGTGGTGCTGGATGCACTGACCTACGCGGGCAATCTCGCGAGCATCCAGCCCTTGATTCAGTCTCAGCGGGTGCGCTTCATTCACGGGAACATATGCGACCGCGATCACAGCGCGGCGCTCATTCGCGAGGAGCGCATCGACACCGTGGTGAATTTCGCCGCCGAATCGCACGTGGACCGGTCAATCGAGGATCCGCAGAGCTTTCTGCGCACCAACGTCATTGGGACGCACGCGCTGCTCGAGGCGGCGCGCATGGCCTGGCCGCATCCGACACCGAACGGCTACCTGTTCCACCACGTCTCCACGGACGAAGTGTATGGCTCGCTCGGACCCGGCGATCCCGCCTTCACCGAGAGCACGCCGTACGCGCCGAACTCACCATACTCCGCCAGCAAAGCGGCCGCCGATCACATCGTGCGCGCGTACACTCATACGTACGGCATACCGTGTACCATCAGCAATTGCTCGAACAACTATGGGCCGTACCAGTTTCCCGAAAAGCTCCTGCCGCTTTGTATCGTGAATATTCTCGAAGGGCGGCCGCTGCCGATCTACGGTGATGGATTGCAGATCCGGGATTGGCTCCACGTCCAGGACCATTGCCGCGCGATCGATCACATAGTGCGCGCCTCAAGCGCCGGGGAGACTTGGAACGTCGGTGGCGGCTCGAGCGAACCCAACATCAGGATCGTCGAGACGATCTGCGACCTGGTCGATGAGGAGTTCCGGCGACGCGCGGAGCTCAAGACACGCTACCCGCACAGCGCCCCAACTCAGGGCCGCTCGTCACGCAGTCTCGTTCAGCATGTCCGGGATCGGCCAGGACACGATCGCCGTTACGCCGTCGACGGTAGTAAGATCGCGCGGCTGGGCTTTGCGGCGCAGACCTCGCTCGCGATGGGCTTCGCGGCGACGGTGCATTGGTACCTCGAAAACGAGGCTTGGTGGCGCGGTATCGTCAGCGGGGAATACCGGGGGTGGTACGCTAGACAGTACGCTAAAGAAGACTGACGCGTTCTCTCAATTCATCTGTCGCCGAATTGAGCAATCCGAATCCCAGGCTGCGCTGCTCGATGCAGGGCGATCGCCAACAACGCAAAAAATATCGCCGCGACGGCAATTCCTGTGACCACATTTGGTGGGATGAGAGTCACGAACCTCTCCCAGATATGAGGGCGCCATATCAACAAGATCGGAATGAGCAGCCATAGTTGCCGAGGCAGCGCTTGAGTGCTCATCAGTGAAATGCCGGGCGCATAGCAACACAGATCGTAGCCCTGAATTGGCATTGCGATCCCGCTGCTGAATACCGTTAGCATCGTACCGACAGCATCATCGCTCAAGCGTAGACCCGCGCGGGATAACTGCCAGGTAACTGTCCCCAGTGCCGCGATCAGGCTCACTAAACCGATTGCTTGTGCAGTCGCATGATCCGATCCCATGTGCATTAAGACGGGGATCAGGCCTATCAGCTTTGTTGGATCGTTCGCGGCGAGTTGTGAGTAAGCTCGGATTGATCCCAGATAATTGTTGATAAAATGCGCATCTATCAACGCGGCATACACGCAAGCCGCGGTCACTATGCCCCCCGCAACTATGATCGCCCTCCTTTGTTCGGGTTCGAAAAAAAGAGTTAACAGCAGCAGCGGACCGCTCAACTGAGGTTTTAACGTGGCGACCGCCGATCCTATTGCCGTGAACCACAATCTCCGCTCGCGACAACCAACTAGTACGAGTGCTAACGCCGCCGACAGAAATACCGAGGTTTGGCCTGTAGAAATCGAGCCTGCAATAGCACCCATCGTGCCGGCCAGACAAACCCAGATCCATTGTTTAGACGTCAGCGCGGAATTCGACGACCCTCGCACCAAACGATAGCAAGCCCAAAATAGAATCATCGCAGCGACAAAATTCATCATGGTAAGAACTCTGGCTGCCATGGGCCAGCTGAAGGCGGCCAGAGGCAAACAGATCAGCATGAGCGTGGGTGGATATGCGACGAATCCTGCCGGAGGTATTGAACCAAAGACCTGATAATAGGTCGCTGAATACACAACAGGGTTGTACGGTGAGCGCCCCGTGATCCAGCATCTCGCGGCGATGTAGAAGTAACGAGCGTCAATATCGCGCGCTGCCCCCACTCCCTCCAGCACACCGGAATAAGAAACGCTCCCGACCACCAGGACCACTACCAGTGTAGGAAGGGCGTAAGGTCTCAATGCCGCAAATAATTCTCTAGAGCTCATGTGCGTGCAAAAGCGGGATTACCACGGCGCCACGAAGTGCGGCTAACGCGCATTCCCAGGACCGGGTCGGAATAAAACTGTGTTCGATTGTCCGCCCCGGGGACCGAACGTGCGCCCACGGAGATCATAATCCTCCGCGATGTTCGCAGGGCGCGTGGTTTCAGGGCCGGCTACTCGAGATGCGTTCCGCGCGCCCGAGCGTACGCCGGCGACGTATCTGTTGCGAGGTCTCGAAACCGAGATCGGGACATGGAATGACTGGCGGCCGCTTGAAGCACGACGCGCTGACCTGGGTCACGTCGAAAGCCAACGGGATCGATGCGGCAGCAATCAGTGCGAGGGGGTCCCCTTGTAACGCAGGTAGAAACTCGCGCCTGGTCGACGCCACAGACAAAGAGTGACAAACTTCGCCAGAAGACAATGATGTCTCCAGATGCGTCAATTTAGCTCATCACGCTTGCCGGATTGGAGTCGAAACGGTTCAAGACTTCTGCTCCTGTGCGTGATGCTGTTCGGGCTGGCCTACCTGTTGTTCCTTTCTCATCGGGCAAGCGGCGATCGAATCGCTTTCTACGGCGGGTTGCGACTGTATTGGGAGTACGCGGGACGCTTGACCCACAGGGCTGTTACCGAGGGCTACCTGGAGTTGGTGGATCATAGGGTAGGTAGTTTGAAAGCGCCAGAAACCGCGGCCAGTCTCGATGAAATCCTGCCACCCTATTCGGGCTTTTCAAGCCCGTATCCACCCGGTGCACTACTAGTGTTCAGCGCTGTACGTCTGCCTTTCGATGACCTGCACCGATTCTCCTTCGCTTTCGGCGTACTCGATTCGATCGCTCTATGTGTCGCTGCCCTTCTGACGATTCGCCTCGCTCAGCGGAAGTTTGGAGATCCTCGGGCACCGATTATCATAGCCTCGACTTTCGCTGTTTGGATCGTATTGACCGGAACGTTTGTAGTATCTCGATTCGATCCGATCGTGGTCCTGCTCACCACCATTGCCCTATTGGCATGGGAAGCAGAGCGGCGCTGGAACGCGGGTCTCTGGTTAGGGCTAGGAGCATCTATGAAGCTATGGCCCATGTTACTGGTCCCGGTGCTCGTGCTCGCCCGCCGTGAAGGCCCTCGGACAGCGGTGTTTACACGACGCACGCTATTGGTTGGCAGCGGAGCCATGGTTGGATTTGCTCTGCCGCACCTTGTCGTGCTCGCTATGGGGACGGCGCCGTCAGACCTCTTCAACTACCTGACTGTGTATGCAGCCCGCCCGCCTCAGGTGGAGAGCCTTCAGGCCAATTTGCTGGCCGTCGGACAGATTCTTGGAGTGACTATCGTTACCCTCGACTCCGATTTTGGATCGCACAATTTCGTCACCAACAACTGGCAGGCCTTATCCCGGTTTTTCTCGTTGGCTTTCCTTGCAGCTTATCTCGGCACGTTAATTGTTGTCATGACAGCGCCGAGCCCACGCAAGGTCGAGGTTTTCGGTATGGGCTTTATCATCATTGCACTGATCCTTTGCAGCAAAGTGTTCTCGGGCGAGTACCTTATCTGGATGATGCCTTTTGCCCTGTTGGCCGCTGGTTCACGGCACTGGGGCATTGTTGCCAGTTATGCGATTGCCTTGATATTCCTGAGGCTCGTCTACTGGAACTGGAATTCTGTGACCAGCGTTGAGCTGCTCGGGACCTCGATCCTTACTGCCAAAAACGCAGCCTGTGTAGCGATGGCGTGGATCTTCGCTCGTGAGATTTCGAACTCTGCCGGCTACCGCGCAGCTTCGCACGTCGATTGACGTTCACGACCTCAGCAACACTCACGACCGGTCAACCGGATTGGGGTGCGCCACCGCAGCAGGCCCCGCCAGCTTCCAAAGAGGAGCTCGAGAGTCAACTAAAACCATGGAAAAGCGCTTTTCAAGATCCGATTTAAGCTCGGTGGATGGTCGAAAGACAAACACGGTCCCACCATCTTCGGGTACCGTCGGAATCCTCGGTTGGATGGTCAACTGATAACGGACTTCTGGCCCCACCCGATGCTCGAGCGCTAGCACAAAGACGAACCAGGCGTCGCTGACGACAAGCGGTTGGTGTGCCGCATTGATGGTGCGGCTGGCGGCCAAAATGTAGTTGTCTGGGTCTTTGTTCCACCATTCGTCTGCGCGGACTATCGCCAGGCACGACAACAGTCCGATCCCGCAGAGTGCTCCGCCAGCCCAGGACCATGCGCGTTTGCCCGCCGCTGGGACCAAGTCACCACTTACTCCTGCATTGACAAGGTAGGCAACGGCGATCTGTAGCCCCAGGAGACTCGGAAAAACATACCGTGTCACCACTGCCAGTGATGACCCTGTCAAGAGATCTAGTAACGAGAGAGGCACCGCGACCGAGCACATTAGAGTGACAAGGAAAGCCGATTCCCTGCGACTTGCGTTGCGAACTACGAAGTAGATCGAGTATCCACACAAAGCGATGAGGCCAATGACGACTGCGGAATAGGGCATAAGCGCTGCCCTCGGGGTGTAGTCGCGCAAATTGAAGTCGGCGAACAAGACGCCAATGCTCCTTGCCCACTTCACTGCGTAGCGAAGCAGCGTAAGGTGCTCGTTCCCTGCGCCCGAGTGCTCGCCCCGATAAGGCCACGGAAGAAACGCAAGCACTGCCGCGCCGGCAGACGCAAGGAATGCGACCGTGGTCCTTGTAACCCGGAAACGTTCTTCGATCGCCACAAAGCAGGCGTGCCCGGCAATGACAAGAACCGATAACAAAAAGGTATACAAACTTAGCGCCGCGCACGCTGCGTAGAGCGCCCAGGAAAAAGCGGTTCGCTTGCGCATGGCCCGCAATAGAACCGCGCTTGATAGCAGGACGGTGGCGCACCACATGCTGTAGGGCCTGGCCTCCTGCGCGTACAAGAGATGAAGCGGAGAGACCGCCATCAGTGCTACGCAAATATAGGCGACGCGCGAGGCCGAAAAAAGCTCGCGGCAGAGCCAGAATACCAGCGCCAGTGTTGCGACACTGAACACGGCCGACAGGGCTCGGATCCACGCAATAGAATCGGGAGTCAGTTCCGACCACCAACGCAATAGGACGAAGTAAGCGGGTGTGAGCTGAGGCTCGTTCGCAATCAGGTTTCTGACGGTATCGATGACAGACTTGGTGGGTGCGGGACGCTGATATTTCTCGAGAGCGGTGGCGCTGACGAGGCGACCTGTCACGACATCGGCCGAGACTTCCGGCGCCGAGTATCCAGAAACTTCAAAGGAGGTGAATGTCTCGTCGTACCAGTAAACCTTCTTGTCTAGCGCTGTAAATCGCAGGCACAGGCCTGCCACCACAATGCCGAGAACGAACAGGTTTTTTGCGGCAAGTCGCACGTTTGAGAGATCAAACTGCTAGCATCACGGCGTCCATTAACGCATAAGCGAATCACGGCAACAAATCGGTCTGGAGCAGTACGTCCGACTGAAAGCCGCACTGCAAATCCCGCTCACTACGGCTCTTGCGGCGATGACGCGTCCGTAATTCGGAAACGCGCCGTCGTCACGGGTGATTGTCAGTGTCCCGCACCGCCGCTGGTCCGTGAGACAGGATCCGAGCGTTGGATGACCACTTCCGTTAGAGGCTCTCCGATTGCGGCTTGGTCTGCGGCCATTTTGCGACCAGATGACGTGAACAGTTCCTCGCTGAGCACCTTTTGCAGAATTGCTCGCGACTCCGCTCGGCTAAACATGTGATCAGCGCCGTCGATCATGTGAACGCGAAACCCTTGGCCGAGACGCTCGAGTGCCGATCCTCCCTCAATTCTGAGCAACTCGATGCCCGGTTCGCCGCGTGCAAACACAATCATGGTTTGCACCCCACGCGCCGCGATGCGCTCGAGCTGCCAGCCCAAGTCGTTCGGTAAGTGGATGTGCGCGTAACGAAGTATATCGCGCAGCCTGGCAGTCAGCGCTAAGCGAATGCGAAGTGTGTAGACCTTCGCGATCCTCCACACATCCGCGTGACCCGTGAGTACTTTCTTCCAGTATTTGAACGAACGCATGCGTTCGCCGTATACACTACCTGCGCTGACCGCCTCTGACAGCTGGACGTCCCTTAGGTTGGCGCCAAGCGGAGGAAAGAAGTTCTCCGGGTTCACCAACAAGATGCGGTTTAAGGACAGACCCCTGATCGCCGCCTGCAAAGCGTGGTAGGCGCCGGAGCAAAGACCAGCAACGGTAACATCACCAACTCCGTACTGCTGCTGCAGAAAACCTATCGCAGCAGAAATGTCGTCGACCGCTGCCGCAGGAAAGATATCGTTGTCCGGCCGGCCGAGCCGTGTATCGCTGTCGCCAAGTCCCGCCAAATCCATTCGCAGTACTATGTAGCCGGTCCGCGCCCAACACCGCGCGAGAGATACATACAGGCGACCGACACAGACATGGTAATCACCCCCAGCATTCACGAGTACCACCGCGCGTTGTCGACTCTGCCCTGGGCCAGGCTCTGTAACAATGCCCGACAATTGCACCTCAACACCGAATTGAACCGGTCGCTCGCTTAATCCCGCGTCCGACGCACGGCCTGGGAGCGCAAGAACTGTCGTCGGCGGGACCATGGTCTCGGGATCACCGTCTAAGTTCCCGCTTGCCGAGGCGGTCGGAGTCTGCTGCGGGGCAGACCGCCGCAGCCAGTCACATGTCACCGCAATCATCTGTTTCGGGATGCGTGCGAACTGCGGTGCCGTCATCAGCATCTCAACGAATCCGGGCAGCTCGAGGTACTCAGTCGACACTCCGCGGCCTGATAGGTCTGCCGCAAAGGTACGTGCCGCGGGAAGGTCGCTCCGGTCAATTATCAGCACCTGTGAGGCTGTTGGTGCACTGAGAGCCGAGAGTTCGATTCCCATCAGTTTCGATATGGTGGCTGCCGATGCGCTGTGGCCACTGACCTCGATAGAACCGTCGCCAGCCGTGGCGCGGGCGATCCCGCTCTCGCCCACAGATCCCCGAGCATTTGCAGCAAGCTGGGCGGCCAAGCGCGTGGTTCGCATCTCGCTCACGTAACGCCGTCCGCTAATGACAGGCGCGACAAGAATCAACGAATGGACACTGCCAGCGCTACGGGCGGCCAAGGTCGCAAGCAGTGCGCCAAGTCTGAATCCGAGCAGACACACACGCCGGACGCCGGTGCGGCCGCGGACCTCGTCCACGGCAGCGAGTATGTCCCGCGACCAAGCTTCAATCTGGTCGGCCGCAGCATCGATATCCCCGGAGTCTCCAGTTCCCAAATAATCAAAGCGCAGTGTGGGGAAGCCTGCTGCCGCCGCGGCCTCTGCGAATGCCCGAAAGGTGCGATGCCCGCAGATTGCCTCGTAACCGAACGGCTTGCAGATCACTAGACCTGTATCGCTGCTATGAGAGGGCGCGCAGTGCAACCACCCAAACAGCCTGCGGTCCTCCGCAGGAAAGTAAACTGCCTCCCGGGTGATTGCTCCCATAGTTTATAATTTACAGCAAGTTTGGCCGCATGGCGCGCAAGTCGACCGCGATTTTCGTGACATCTGAGGCATCTAAAAACCGACGGCAGCGGCGCAAGAGCGTGCACGGTAGTATTGGCCGAAACGGCCGCAGCTGACCGGCGTCACTGCAGCCGTGGCGCAATTAACTAAAGCGTCGCGCGAACGTCGCTCGGATCGAGCTACGGTCTATGGCCCTAAGCCATGCCGCGGGAGACGCCGTTCTGGAGTTCAATGATGCTCTACCACTTGTCGCCGCTTGAGCGAGTAACGATAACGACGATTGTTTCGATGCGTTCCCGCTGTAGTATGTACTCTGTGTCAATGGTAATCATTGCAGCTGCCCCGTGAAGGTCGCCTACTTAGTCAATCATTATCCTAAAGTCAGCCACAGTTTCATCCGGCGAGAGATTCTCGCTTTGGAACGCCAGGGAATTGAAGTGCAGCGCCTTGCTCTACGGGGTTGGGAGGAACCCTTACCAGATGAGCTCGATCGTCGCGAGAGAGAAAGAACACGCTATGTTCTAAGGGAAGGGCCTTGGGCCCTGCTGGCGCCAACTTTGCTCGCTATGCTGCGATCCCCACGCCGCTTTCTGGGCGCGCTCCGCCTGACTTTGCGAGCGTCGCGCGGATCGGATCGCCCGCTACCCTATCATCTGATCTACCTCGCCGAAGCTTGCCGTATCTTGCCGTGGCTGAAGACTTCCGGGGCCTCTCAAATCCACGCACACTTCGGTACCAACTCCGCCGACGTGGCAATGCTGGTAAGCGCGCTCGGCGGGCCGCCATTCAGCTTCACGGCTCACGGACCGGAAGAATTTCTGCGGCCGGTAGGCCTAAGGGAAAAAATCCGCCGGGCCGTGTTCGTGGTTGCCATCAGTTCGTTCGGACGAAGTCAGCTGTACTTGTGGAGTGAGCAGGCGCATTGGCCGAAGATCAAGATCGTCCGCTGCGGAATCGAAGAATCGTTTTACCGGGGCGTCCCGAGTCACCCCGCCATCGTACCGCGTCTGGTCTGCGTAGGCCGACTCGCTGCAGAAAAGGGACAACTGCTGCTCATCGAGGCTGCCGTACAGTTAGCTCGTAAAAGGATGCCGTTCGAGTTGGTACTCGTGGGCGACGGACCCATGCGAGGGCAGCTCGATGCACTGATCGTGAAGTGCGGCCTGGCGGATCGCATTCGCATCACCGGCTGGATCAGTAGCAGCGCCGTGCGCGAGGAGATTCTCGCTGCACGTGCTCTTGTGCAGCCCAGCCTGTCCGAGGGACTGCCGGTGGTAATTATGGAGGGCATGGCACTGCGTCGTCCGGTGCTGACCACCTTCATCGCCGGGATTCCCGAGCTCGTTCGCGACGGTGAGACCGGTTGGCTGATCCCCGCTGCCGCAGTGGATGAACTCGCAACGGCAATGGAAACCTGCCTCGCGACCAGTGCCGAAGAACTACGCAGCATGGGCGAAGTCTGCTACCGACGCGTCCTCGAGCTGCATTCGATCGACGATGAGGCGGCGAAACTCGCCGAGTTATTTCGCGCATCCCGTTGCGCTGTTAACGGCTCATAGGACGGCGCCATGTCGTTGGCACCAGCGGATGAGCACATATACTGCCCAAACACGAGACCAGTACAAGCCGGGCGCTCCGTCGACAAAAGCTTCCCACAGCCGCGCGACTGATTTCGCATTCAACCCCGTTTGCGTTACGGCACTCGTGTCGCGCAGCGTTGCGTCGACCAGCTTACCTAGTCCGCTCTTCAGCCATTTCTCATAAGGCAACACGAAGCCAGACTTCGGCCGATCGAACAGCTGCGGGTTCAGGCCGCGCAGACCGATGCGTCGGAGCAGCGCCTTCTTCCCTACGGGATTAAACCGTTGCGCGACCGGTAAGCGATCGACGCATTCGACCAACACTCGATCGACCAACGGCAGACGCACTTCGATCGAGGCAGACATGCTGGCAGCGTCCGTGTCGGGTAACAGCCGCTCCCCGAGAAACAGCCGCTGCTCCAACACACTGATTGCTGACATTACCGCTCTACCGCGCACCTCGTCCGCAAGGCGCGCCCGCATCACCGGCGGTAATCCATCGACGAGCACTTGCACGGCCCCGCTTCCGAGCAGTTGCCGCTGGAAATCCGGGAGAAAGAGCGCATACGCGATCTGATAAAGCGTCAACAGATCATGCTGCCGAGACAGTATTTCCGGCAACTTTGCCCATCGCGTTTGTGGAGAAATCTGACCGTTCCGCCGTCGCATCAGGAAGGAAATATTCTTAGCGGCCGCTGCACGCAGGTTGTTTGGAATACGACCCAGGCTGTGCAATGCAGGTAACTGGCGGAATGAGGTGTAACCGCCGAAAAGCTCGTCACCGCCGGTGCCGACCAACGCGACTTTCAATCCAGCGTCGCGGACTGCGCAGGACATGTAATACGAATTGAGCCCATCAAATGTTGGCTGATCCAATGAATCCAAAGCCGCTTCGAGTTGACTGGTAAAGTGTCGTTCCGTCAACAATAACTCGTGATGGTCAGTCCCGATCGATTTGGCGACTTGCCCGGCGATCACGCCTTCACTGAATCTTTGTTCTTCGAACGTCAGGGTAAAGGTGCTGATTGATCCAGCAGCGGCTTGTTGAGCAAGGTTGGCGACGACTGAGGAATCGATGCCGCCCGACAGAAAAACGCCCAGTGGCGCATCACTCGCCAGGTGTAAGCGCACACATTCCGCCAGAACTGAACCCAACTCATTCTCATCTGCAGGCTCGACAGTTTTGTCGGCGAGCATTTTCCAGTATTGCTTAGACACCCGTTCGCGGCCTCGAGAGTCGTACACCCGAAGTTCCCCGGGTAACACGGCTTCGATCTGACTGATTGCGGTCTCCGGTGCAACGACGAACCCGTTCCATATGACGGACACGAGCGCGCGCGGATTGAGCTGCGGCCTTCCCAGTAGTTGCGACGCGAGAATGGCGCGCACTTCGGAGGCGAACATCAATGTCCAAGTGCCGCGAGGGTCGGAATTACGCGCGATATATAGGGGTTTGATTCCGAGCGGATCACGTGCGATCAACAGAGTCCGTTCGCTGACGTCCCAGAAGCCGAAGGCGAACATCCCCCGCAATCTGTTGACACCGTCAGGCCCACCTTCGCTAAGCGCCCTGAGCATGACTGCCGTGTCACCTGTAGAGCGCAGGTGGCCCGACTGGTCCGACAGCGAGCGTCTGAGCTCCACGTAATTGTAGATCTCGCCGTTCGTTACCAAGACATGCCCGGCGATCGGATCCACCATCGGTTGCGCGCCAGCGGAAGACAAGTCCAGGATAGCGAGGCGCCGGTGGGCAAGCATGACGCCCCAACCGCGGTCGTCAACGCTGGATTCCCAGTAACCCTCGCCGTCGGGGCCCCGGTGCGCCATCGCATCGTTCATGCGCCGCAGCGCGGATCGGTTCGCATCGTCCATCTGGCCGAGGATGCCGGCGATTCCACACATTTTTAAAAGACGAACCTCCCAACACTTCGCTAGCAGGCGCCAGCGGTCGCAAACAATGATGCTCGCTCGACGTGCCGCCCACCGATCAATCGGTGGGCTTGACGGTGGGGATTTCGGCAACCGCCCGGCGCTTTCCCACAAGCAGGACGCGTCGGTGATAGTAACGAAGAAACCGTCTGAATTCGGCGTTGTCAAACCGCGGCTTGCACTGCGCCGCGCTCATGAGCCATCCCCATAGCATTGCGAGACTTCCCAGGACATACGGCTTTTGGTTGAGTCTGCCCAGCGCACTGGCGGCCATGTACAGGAATCCGGTCCCCATGAAATATTGGCCGTACCCGTGCCGCATCCTCCCTGCATAAACGCTTTGCTGGCTCGACCCCATAGGACGAAGATGAACGAACCGCAGATCGGGGTCATCCCAGCTGCAGGCGATCCAGCCGCGCATGCGACATTGATGGCAATCGATACCGTCCCACATCACCTCACGGACAAATCCACCGATGCGCTCAAAACACCCCCGGCGATAGAATTTCGTCATGCCGAGAGACGTGTCATCCCCGTGCCGTTCGCTGACCAGCTGCCCATTTTCTTCCAGGTACGCTTTTCCGCTGCACGTCGCAATGAGGGGATTGGCATTCATCCGTTCGATCAGAATCTCGAAATAGCGCGGCGGCAGCAGCAAGTCCAAATCAAGCTTGCACAGAAAGGCGTAATCGCGCGAGGCAATTGCCTCATAACCCGAGTAGAACGCGTCAATAACCCCAGGGCCGACCGAGCGCGTTCCCCGGTCAGGGCGGGTGATGATCTTGATCCACTGGTGCTGCGCTGTGTATTCGGCTACGACCATTGGACTTGTGTCGGTCGACCCGTCGTCCACGATAATCCACTCTGTCGGTAACAGGGTTTGACCGAGCACGCTCTCGATGGTCCGCCGCATGAACCTCGATTCATTGCGACACGGCGAAATCAGCACGTAGCGACTGCTAGGCGTCATCCAAGCCCCTGCCAACGGCAGCTCTCCAGTTGCGCGGGAATCGGCGGCGTCTCCCATGGCGGTACCGCACCACGGCAAAGCCGTGCGGGCCGGCCCCTGCGGGCCGTGGACACGCCTGTGTGCTCAGGTCGGTTTGGAGCCCGCCTCGCCGGACCCACCGTACCCCGGATAATCGGAGTAGCCGTATTCATCTATCTTCATGGCACGAGCGTCGTTGAGTACCAGCCCCTGGAGCTTCTTCTTGTCGACGCAAGCAATGGCATCGACGATCGCCGTCCGAGGAGTGTGACCGGCGCGCGCTACCAGCACGATTTGTCCCGGAATCTGCGCCAACACGCGCGCCTCGCTGGAGACCAGTAACGGCGGAGAGTCGAACAGAATGAGGCGCCGGGAATTTCGGCCATTCAGTCGCGCCACGATCTCGCGCATACGCCCGCTGGCGATCAACTCGGCCGCTCCCTCGGACGGCGGCCCGGCCGGCAGGACCTCGAGGCCCGGCACGTCGGTATCGAAAATCAAACTCTCGACGTCCAAGCGACTGTCCTGCAGCGCATCCAGCACACCCGGCTCGCCCTGCACACCCAGCACGCGGCTGACCTGGCCCCGCGGCAAGTCACCATCCACCAGCAACACGGAGACATCGCGCTCGCGGGCCATGCTGAACGCCAGATTCAGCGCCATGAACGTCTTGCCGTCGCCCGGCAGCGCACTGGATAGGAGAATCAGGCGTGCGTCGTCAGCGCCGCTGGTGCCCAACGCACGGTCGATGACGGGTCGCTTGATACGATGAAAGAAGTCGGCAAAGCGCCGCTCCTCGCTCTTGTCCGGCAGGTAGCCCGCCGCTCGTAGCCGTGCGAAGTCGATCAAGGCATGCTTGTGGGCGCAGCGCGGTTCCAGGGCGATGGGTTCGGCACGCTGCGCGTTCCTCGCCGCCGTGGGCGTTCCACTTGCTTCCTTGGATGTCGTGCCAGCACGTCGCATCCTCTCAAGAGAATTTTCTATAACGCTCAAGATCACACCAGCCGCTGCAACGCGGGCACGGCCAACCGCTTGCCGTTGTGGCTCAACGCCAGCGCGATGCCGAGGGCCCCGAAGAGACAGGTAGTCGCAAGCAGCGCGTGCCAAAGCTCGCGTCGTCGCCTCTGCCGGGTGCGATTCGGAAACGCCGAGCCGATCTCCGCAAGCACCCTGACCCCGGTGAGTCCCTCCAGTGTGCTCGCTGATCCCACCATCGGCCGCAGCCGATTCAGGCCGAAGGCCAACGCCCCACCGGCGGCCATGGCAGCGAGCAGTGTCTGTGCCAACCACTTTCCGCGCCGCGGCCAGATCGGAACTGGGCTTACCACGGGGGCTTCCACGACCTGGAACTTTACCGATCCTGCGGTATCGGCTTGTTCGCCGAGCCGTGCTTTCTCGTAACTTGAGAGCAGCGCCGTGTACTGGGCCTTGTTGACGTCGTAGTCGCGAGTCAGTTGCGCGTACTCTGCTTCCACCGCTGGTGCGGTGTGCAGCAGCCTACGCAGCTCTTGAGCCTTCTGCTCATGCTCCCCGAGCTGAGTACGCAGGTCGGCGATGTCCACGTCGGCCTTATTGAGCTCGAGCTGGATACTCTGATAAACGGGGTTAGCGCTCGCGCCGCTGCTTGCCGCCGCAGCCGGATCGCCGCTGCGAAGACTCTCGACTTCGGCGGCACGGCGACCCTCGAGCTCAGCAAGATTCTTCCGGGTGTCGATCACGTCCGGGTGATGGTCAGTGTACTTGAGCAACAACTCCTCGAGATGGGCGCGAGTTTGCGCGATCTGCGAGACTGTGTCTAACCCCTGGGTCTTGGTACCGCCGGAGACGGCCGCTCCCATCGCCATGATGGCGCTGTCTCCATGCAGCTGCTTCTCGAGTGTCGCGCGCCGACTCTCGGCGACGAGCAGCTTGGTGCGCGTATCTTCGACGGCTTCCGTTTCCCTCTGCAACTGAGTGAAGTAGCTGCCCCGTTCCGATGGCATGAGGCCGAAATTTCGCGACTTGAATTCCGCCAACCGATCCTCTGCGGTTCGCAGACGTTTCTCGTAATCCTTCACCTGGGCATCCAGGAACTGCTGCGCGCTTTCAGATCCTTGCTTCTTGCCGCCGAGAGTCTCGTCGACCAGCCGGTGCAGCAGGATGCCGACGACCGCCAGGGTGCGTGCACGCTCAGTGTCCTGATAGGAGATCCCGTAGATCATGCCGCCGGGGCCCATTTCCGGCCGATCGTCAGCGCTCTGCATCGTCAGCGACACGTGTTTTCGCAGACTGGAAACGGCTTGATCCTGGTGGAACGGATCGACGACGTACGCGGGTAGTACTCCAGCGAGGTACGCAGTCTTCAACAGACTCGTGTCGGTCAGCAGAGATCCACGGACGTAACTGAGTTCCACACCCACATCCTGCTCGAGCGCCACATCCCGAAGCGCGGGCTTCAGGGCAGTGCGTGTATCCACCAGGACCGACGCCCGCGCTTCGTAGCGGTCCGGCAGCGTGAAGACGATCACCCATCCTGCCAGCGCAAACGCAGATGCGATGCCGAGCGCCAGCCAGCGAAAGCGCCAGGCGCCCCTGAAGTCATCCATCAACTTGTCGAAATGGGGGTTCACGAGTCCCTTTTACTGTCTAGTCATCGCCGTACAGTTGCAGGCAGGCTTATAGTAGCGGCGATCTGGGGACATGGGGCGGGGTTGCAACAGGGGGCCACGGACCCAGTTTAAGTCCAATCGCCAGCCGGCGCTCAGTCCAAGCCGTAGCTATCGACCTCCGAAATTGTGGAGTCCGTCGCAATTCCCGGCGGCAGGCCAAGGCAGCCGACTTGCAACGGCAACATTTCCTCTGCAGACTTTTGTCCGGATCGATTACGGGTTTTGGGGCGGCGCCGGGAAGTGCTGGCAAGCAAATAAATATCCGCCGTGGGTGAAAACAAGTCCGGCAAGCGCCAGCATAATCTAACACATTGAATTTACAGTACTAAACATAGAAGTAAGTCAAGTATCGCTCTCGATCCGTGAGGGTAGCCCGAGAGAGTGAAAAACACGCGTGCCATGCTGCGGCACGCACCATGGGCTGAAGGGTACGGAAGCCGAATGTCGAGCGTCATCGAATCAATACCAAGTCGCCGCGTCCGACTGGGAAGTATCGAACCTGCGGCTGTCGCCGTGCTCACGCGACTGGATCCGGTGGTCGTGGTCACGTGTCTGTTCGCGTGCCAGGGCGCGTACGGCCGACCGATGTCCCTGCCGCTCGTGTATCTCGCGCTGCTCGCGCTGATCATGTCCAGTCCGCTTTTTGGCGCCTTCGATCTGCCCTATCCGGCCGCCAGCGGGCGCGCGCCGCTGTCGATGCTGCCGGCCGCCTGTTCACGGGTGCTGGTGCGCTGGGGCGCGATTGTGGCCGCCCTCGCCTTTCTCGCGTTCGCGTTCCGGATCGGTGCGGAGTTCTCGCGCAAGGTGGTGCTCACCTGGTTTGTGATTACTCCCGCCGCGCTGTGTCTCTTGCAGGCGGTGCGCATGCGGGCGAGCTGGTTCGCCGCGCAGATGCCGATGCACCGTTACATCATTGTCGGGGTAAACGAGGTAGGTCTCGAGTTGGCTCGCCGCCTGCCAACCCAGGGATTTCTTGGGTACTTCGACTTCAGGAGCCCCGACCGTGTCAGTCCGCTGCTCGATGTCGATCAGTTTGCCGGCCATTGCGGCGATCTTGCCGATTACGTGCGCTCACACGCGGTGGGTATGGTGTACATCGCACTGCCACTCGCCAACGTGCCGCGCCTGAGCGCACTGATCAATGCATTGCGCGATACGACCGCTTCCGTGTACTTCGTTCCCGATGCCTTTGCCTTCGACCTGATTCAGGGTCGCATAGCCGAGATCAGCGGCATGCCGGTGCTGTCAGTTTGCGATACGCCCTTCCGCGGCACGGACGCGGTACTCAAGCGCACGACGGATGTCGTGTTGGGCAGTTTTGCGCTACTGCTGACGCTGCCGGTGATCGCGCTGATCGCTGCCGCTGTGAAGCTCAGCTCGCCAGGCCCTGTGCTTTTTCGCCAGCGCCGCTACGGCCTGAACGGCGAAGAGATCACCGTCTACAAGTTCCGCTCGATGACCGTGTGCGAAGATGGACCGGTGGTGACCCAGGCAACCGCTCGAGATCATCGCGTCACCAGCATCGGGCGCCTGATTCGCAGGACTTCGCTCGATGAGCTTCCGCAGCTATTGAATGTCCTGCAGGGCACCATGAGCCTCGTCGGACCGCGACCGCATGCGGTGGCGCACAACGAGAAATACCGGCGGTTGATCAATGGCTACATGATCCGGCACAAGGTTCGTCCAGGCATCACGGGTCTCGCGCAGGTGCATGGCCTGCGCGGTGAGACCGACACGGTTGAGAAGATGGCCGCCCGCGTGCGCTACGACCTCGAATACCTGCGCAACTGGTCGCCGTTGCTCGACATCAAGATCCTGATCCGCTCGCTCGGTGTCGTCTGGAAAGACTACAAGAGCACGTACTGAAATTCGCGCAGTCCATCGCATGCGAGATCGACGACTTCGATCTCGCTGCCTTCGCACCGATTGCAGCGGCGTTTGGCTCCGACCGCTATGGCTACGTCGTAACGCCGAACGTCGACCATCTGCTGCGCTACTGCGAGGACCCATCCTTCCGTCCCCTTTATCAATCGGCCGCGTACGTGCTGCTGGACAGCAGGGTCGTGGCACTGGCGATGCGCGTCCTGCAAGCCAAACGCCTTGCGGTCTGTCCTGGATCGGATCTCACCGTCGAATTGCTGCGCCGGGTGGCGACGCCCGCGGACCGCGTAGTGCTGATCGGAGGCAGCGACTCACACGCCAAGGCCATTGGCGCAACCTTCGGGCTGACCGATATCCGCCACCATAACCCGCCGATGGGCTTCATCGGCGATGCCGAGGCCGCCGAGGATTGTGTGCACTTCATCGAAGCGCAAAGCCCGTTCCGCTTCTGCTTTCTGGCAGTCGGCTCGCCGCAGCAAGAGATCATTGCAAATCGTCTGCAGGCTCGGGGGAGTGCGCGCGGTCTGGTCTTCTGCGTTGGCGCGGCGCTGAATTTCATCAGCGGCGTTGAAGCACGCGCGCCGCGTTGGATGCAGCAGATGGCACTCGAGTGGCTCTACCGGCTACTGCAGGATCCCAGGCGCCTTGCGCGCCGCTATCTCGTTCGCGGCCCACGTATCTTCGCGCATTTACTGGGGGGGCATCTGGTGCTGCGTACGCGTGCCAACGCCGCCGGCAAGTCACCGTGAAATGCCGGCAGCGTATGCCTGCTCACGAGCCATACGCTAGTCATTTCCGCGATCTGTGCCAGGTTTCAAGATTTTGCCAATGCGATTGGGTAAGCGACGGCACTTTCTGCTGACTGACTCGACAAACGCATTGAGGGCGAGCCCTGCGGAGGACCTGCTGAAGCGGCGTAGTGCCAGATGGAGCCGCGACCCGGATACCAAGGCGGTGGCACAGGACGTCTGCACGCGGTGCTCGTTACCTAGTCTTCTCTTGCTGTATTTTTCCTCAAACGCCGATAAGCAATCGAAATACGTCTGTCCCGCAACCCCAGCGCTGTGGTGCAGCAAGTGAAAATTGATTACCCAGCTTGTCCATCCTCGCAAGCGCGCCTGCTGACACAGGTCGGTTCCATACAGATGAAATCCCCGCAGATCCCGGGAAAATCCGAGCATTGCGTCACGACGCACTACGATGAAGTTCTCATCCAGTGATTCCACTTCTGCCGGTAATTCGCCGATGAATTGATCGCTCCCATGGGGGTCGCTGATCCTTCGCGGGAGCACGCCGATCCGGGCACCGCCGGCATTGCCAGCCAAGCCCCAGTTCGGATCGATGTTTGCAAGCTCCGTCAACCGCTCTTGCAGTTCTCGACGTCCATCTCCGATCAGCTCAACGTCCTGGTGACACAAGATGACGTATTGCCCGCGGGCGCGCGCCAATAAGAGATTGAGACCCCCATATGCGTCGAACTGATTGCCATTTCTATTGTCGACGTACATGAATTCGGCATGCTGCGAATCAAAGCCGAATCGCTGGAAGGATCTCAGCATCCGCTCGTACTGCCCGGTATTCGTTACCAGGCTGCCTACGCTGAATTGAAACGACGGCGGTTGAACGGTCAGCGCATCCCGCGCGCACAAGACTTGGAAAATATCCTCTGCCCTCATCCCGGTTGGCTCCGTGACATATTCCGCAACAAGCGGCGATTACCTCACCTGGCCATACTAATGTCTTGTCGCGAGCGCATCACGATGCAACCGACGGTTCGCGAAATCTTCGCACCATCGTGGCCACTCAGGCGTGCGGAAATATGCTGCGGCTCATCATTTATTTTCAGAACGCGACACAACTGCTGACTCTGCATGCAAGCCGAGCTCAACCGCCACCGCCGGTTGCAGCTGCGAAGCCGGGACCAGACGGGCGTACGCCGCTGCCAGACCACCGAGAACGTAGTACATTTTCTCGTACGCAAAGATAAAACTACACCCAGCGATCATTACCAGAGTACCAACGATGCAAGCGATCAGGCTCGTGCCCAGCAGGGCGAGATCGGGATCAGCTTGCGCCGCGCGTCTTGCCAGCCCGTAAGCCCGAAAGGCTGCTGTCAGGATGAATGCCAGGAAGACGAACAAGCCGATGAGTCCATAGTGGAGTGCGACCCCTGCATAGGTATTGACGATATCGATGATTCCCTGTCCTTGGCGTAGATCCCCCATCTTCTGCAGCGCGAGCTGATCGCCAAAGAACGGATGCTCGCTGATTAATTCCCATGACCTGTCTGCAAGCCGCTGGCGGTATGTGATGTTTTCGGCGTCGACGGATCCTCCCATTGCGGGCAAAACGTCGATGACCCGCTCCCCGAGGGGTGACGCGAGCAAGGCGCCGAACGCGATTGCCATCAGCGCACCTGCTTTCAACAGCCGGGAAAAGGCGCGCTGCCCCAAGGCAGCGAACACAATTGCGATACTCGCCGCACCGATCCAGGGCCCACGCGAGTACGCTGCGAACAGGCCGGCCCAGTAGAGGGCCACGCCTGCTACTCGCGTCCGAGCGGACGCCACGCGTGACTTCAGGTAAAGCCAGAAACCGAAACCGACTGCGAGTAGGTAACCGAGAACAAGCGCGTGCCCCGCAGAGACCCGAGCGCGCAGCTCTGTGCCGCGATAAAGAGTATGTAACCACCAATAAAGGGGGTCATCGCTCCAATGCGCCTCCAACGCCATGTATAACGACCACTTCTTCATCATCTCGAAGACCGCCATGGGAGCAAGCAACGCACAGGCAAGGCAAAATGCCGCCAGCGCCTCGACGATTGCGCCGCGGCTCGAGCACGTGCGGCTGACGGCAAAGTAGAGAATGTATATGTCGATGAAAAACAAGAATGCGCGCCGCAGAGCATTGGTGAAAGAGTCGGACAGAAGCACGTGATTCAATTCGAATGGGACATAGAGCACGACGGTCAATGTGCCATACGCGAGCAGCAAGATATCCAGCGCATCGAATCCAATCGGCGCGGCCGCCGCTTGTTTCGATCGCCACTGGCGCACCGCCAAGGGAAGCAGCACACAGAAGGCAAGCAGCCGGTAATTGTCGAGCTCGAAGAGATGCGCGATGCCAATCGCCGGGATATCGGCGGAAACCGGCGGAATGACAGCCAGCAACAACAGGTAAAGGGCGACCGGGTTCGTGTCCTTGCGAGCTGCCGCGATGAGTAGCGGTATGGCCAGCAGGGCAAAGAGCCAGAAACTCGGGCTCAGGAACCCAATAACCGTCAGGATCAGCCACACGTTGCGCCGACGATTGAAATCGCGCTCGGAGCTGAACTTCAATGCAATGGGCTTAGCAAGCCAGAACATGGGCACCACAATTGCCAGGACGTAAATCAGTGCCGTGACGTTGACAGGCATGTTCGGCTACCCGAGCAGGTGGCGATGGTTAACCAACGGTACCGGCAAAAGCGACAGCAGCCAAGTGAATCGCGCTCGCCAGCGCGGGCCTGGCGATCTCGCAACTCCGGCCATCTCACAGACGCGATTGAGCGGCCCGATGTGACCTCGGAAATCTACATCGTGCGTCTCACTTGCTGGATGTCGCGAGGCGCAGGGCCGTGATTCCCCTCATAATGGTTCGGTGCCGTCCGGAAGATTGAGGAATGAATGTCGATACCCAGACTCACCTGGATCCCAAACGTTCGACTCGGTTCTTTCCTTCGTCCTGCATTTAATCCGGCGATCGTGCCTTTTGAAGATGGCTATCTGCTTTTCTTTCGTCAGGTGATCAGCCGCAAGCAACCATACACACGGATTCGGATGATTGCCCTGGACGAAGCCTATCGCCCTCGGTCACTGGTCAAAGATGTCGTAATTCCAAGAATATCGCCGCAAATCCGGACTTTCGATGACCCTAGAGCTTTTTGGTGGCGGGGATCTTTGTGGCTCCTGCACACGCAGGCCTCGCATTCGCAGCGGGGAGTCTGGGCGGCGTGCATGGTACTCACGCAGGTGTTCCCCGACGGTCACACTGGCATCTCATTCCTTCCTGAATACGGTCGCAACATCAACGAATCAAACCGAGGAGCCGGCGCGGAGTTTGAGAAAAACTGGACTCCATTGGTTAGCGGGAACAACTTGTTCCTTGTCTATGAGATTCATCCAATGATCGTCCTCAAGGTATGCAGCACCCGCAACGCGCCCGGCGATAGCGTCACTTGCGTGGAGTCCGTGGAAACGCAGCAGTCGACTCTTCAATCCACGACTCACCTGTCCGGTGGAACGCCACTCATAGAATTCGAGGGCTCCTCTTTCATTGGCATGTATCACACGTATGCGCTCATCAACGGAAACCGGCGCTACACGGCTGGCTTCTACACCGTCAGCACAAATCCATGGAGGTTCACGGCCCTCTCGCGCGCGCCAGTCCTGGCAGGAAATTCCGTGTGGTGGAAGGACCTGCGCATATCTCTGAAGGAACGTATCGGTTTGCGGAAGCCGACCATCAGATATGAGGTGGTATTTCCCGGTGGTCTGATAGACCGAGGTGACACGCTCGACGCAGCGGTGGGATGGAACGACTGCAGGCTCTTTATCCAGCGATTTGAAAAGGCGGAGATACGTGCCAGTCTACGCGCGGTCATCTGAGCGAATGGCTTGCGGGAGGCTGAGTGATTTGTTGATCGTAAATTGCATACCCGAGGAGACCGGCTGGGGTCCAGTGCAACACATGATCGTTCTCGCGGCCAAGCTGCTGGAGGGCGAAGTCGTTGCTGCCCATCCAAGCAAGCTGCCCTCGGCTACTCGCAAGACGTTATCGATCCTGCACCGAAGATCGAAACGTGGATCCGGACACGAGTCTTGTCTCATGATCTGCGCTGGGCCGGCCGATCTCCTGCGAGTGCTCGACATTGCTGGCTGGCGGCAGCGCTTTGGATTTCTTGCAGCGTGGATAATCGATTCGTTTTGGCTCGACCACATTTCTATCGCAACGCGCTGGTCGAGGCCGTTTGATCACATCTTCGTCACCGGCTTAGAGGATGTGCATTACTGGAATAGAGTCACGCAGACGCCAATCACCTGGCTGCCGTGGGGCAGCGATGTCCTAAGGCTTGGGTGCAGCACGCCAGAGCGTGAATGGGACGTTCTACGTGTCGGGCGTCAGCCACCTGAATGGGAGGACGATATAGCGACATCCGCCGCGGCCCAATTGCGGGGACTCAGGTATCGGGGAAGGCCTTCATATGCGGGTAAGAGCCCGGTGCAGAACTACGAATTTTTGATGCCCATATACGGCACCTCCAAACATGTGTGGGCGTTCTCAAACCGGGTGAATCCGGAGAGATATACTCATCCGACGCGTGAATACGTTACCGCGCGCTGGGTGGACGCGCTTGCCTGCGGCGCGACTGTAGCGGGTATTCCACCACGTGGACCCGGTGTCGACCAATTGCTATGGCCGGGTGCCCTCTTGGATCTCGGGACGATTCGACGCGATGCAGGGTTGGATGCTCTCGCCTTGGCCTCCAACGCCTGGAGACCCGAATCGGCAGTCAAGAATAACATCATGGCCCTTCGCAAGTTGGATTGGCGCTGGCGTCTCAAGTCGATTGCGGATGTGTTCGGAATATCTCCGCAGCCGTTGACAGGCGAACTGACGCTATTGAAGCAGCGCATCGCTGCTGCTTCATCGCTACCTTAGTTCGCGTGCGCGGATGCCAGAAGACTTGTCATTCAGCGGACTAGCCCCCACCTGTGCATGGCGCACTTGAGTGTCGTTCAAACTCATCAATTTCAGGGGAGAGATGTTTGCGACGGCATTCTCGTTCGCAGTGCAGGCAGTCATTCGGCTAACCAGCAGCCTCATCCTGACCCGAATTCTGCGGCCCGAGGCCTACGGGGTCATAACCATAGTGACCTCGGTCGTATTCATCGTCTCGATGCTGTCCGACGTCGGTATCGGGCTCTACATTGTTCGCGATCAACATGGCGAAGACCAGAGGTACCTGAATACCGCGTGGACGTTACGGCTGGTGCGTGCGTTCATCAACGGCTCGATCACATTCGCCGGCGCACCTTTGCTCGCCTCGCTTTATGCCGCGCCGGCGCTGACGGTGCCAATCCGGGTGTTCTCACTGTGGTTCATCATCGACGGGTTCGAATCGACGTCGTTTCCGCTAGCTCTCCGGCACAGAAAAGCGCGCATCGTCAAGTATTGCGAGCTGGTAGCGCTGCTGTTGTCTACTGCGTTCAGCATTCTGTACTGTTATTTCTCCCGAGATTATTGGGGAATCGTTTATGGAGCGCTGCTGAATCGGTTGATATTGGTTGTTCTGAGTCACCGTTTTTATCGGGATCTCAGACCTCGCCTGCAGTTCGACCGTGCGGCGGCTCGCGAAATGTTCAAGTACACGCGGGTGATGATGCCCTCCAGCCTGTTGACGCTCGGGCTGGATCAATTTGACAAGGCCGCATTCCTCAGACTCTTCGACCTGCGGCTGTTGGGAATCTACGGCCTTGCAGGCAACATCGCGTCACCCGTCGAAGGACTCATAAACACGGTGTGCCAGACGGTGCTTTATCCACGCTGTGCTCATGATTTTCGTACTAACCGTGACACCTTCGCTCTAAATTACTATACCCAGAACGTCCGCTTGTTTGGCGCCATACTCACAGTCCCTGCGCTGCTGGGCGGTGCGGCGCCCTTGATAGTCCGCCTGCTTTACGACCCACGCTATGAGCTCGCCGGAGCCGTGCTGCAGGCCTTTATGGTGCGTGCAGCACTGTCAGCGCTGGCCTCTACCTCCCAAGAAATGCTTATCGCCGCTGGCGAGTTGCACGTCATTCTCCTCAGTAACGTCTTGCGGGTGATATGGGTACCGGTCGCGTCCCTATCAGGCTATTACCTGTTTGGTTTCATGGGATTCACCTATGGAATGGCGCTAAGCTGGCTTCCGCCCCTTGTCTACTATCTGTGGCTACAGAATCGCAAGGGCTTGCTCATGCCACGCTATGAGGTTTTCAGGGTGATGTATGTCTGTGCGGTCGCCGCAGCGGCCCACTTTCTTAGCAGTGGGCTGCTGGCGGCACTGGCCGTTACACACATCAGGCTTTGGCCCTGAGATCGCGAGAGTCGTACGCGCCAGTCTCTCAGGGTTTGAGAGCTCCGAGGTTCCAGGTGGGGCTCCACGCCTCACCGAGCGCGTCATACCACACCGGTACGCCAGCGCCGCCAGCGTAGTTTTGTGTGGGTTTGAAGTCGGCGATGCTGGTGAAGTTGCCAGAGCCGTTGGTCGGGTAGAAGCTGGTGCTGCCGTTGGCCGAGTTGTTGCTGATCGTATTACCGCTGCCCCCGTTGGTAACGGTAGCGACTCCACTGCCGCTCACCGTATAGAGCAGGTTGTTCTCGGCAAAGCTGGTATTGCTGTTCCCCTGCAATAAGACACAGGCGTTGCTGAATGCCTTCAGACCATAGCAGGTGTTGTTGTAGAACTCGGTGTGATTCGGATTGGGCTCGATGCCACGCGACTGATAGCTCAAGCCCGCAGCCGGACTCGACGTCGCGTTCGATGGGACATACCACACGTTGTTGCGGATCGCGGAATAGCTCGATGAGAGCTCGAGGCCGACCGTCTGGCCGTTGGAGAGATCCCACAAGTTACGCTCGACCACGTTGTAGCGCAGCCGTTCGTCGGTCGAGCCATTCTGCGGTGAGAGCTCCATGTGGAAGGCACCCGAGGTGCCAGAGAAGTAGTTATCCGAAATCTCCATGTATTCGGTGTATTGCCCGATCCACGTTCCAGCGCTGCCGTTGGAGTTACCGGAGTGAATCTTGAGCAACGCCGCGACCCCGGCCACCTGGTTCGCAAAGTTATTATTCGCGATGACGCAGTAGCGACACGCCGAGAATCGAACCACTTCGGCCGAAGTCGAGGGATTGCCCGCGCCGCTGAAGCTGTCGCCGATGAGCGCGTTGTACGCAACGGGCACGTAATAGGACGGACTGTACGAAGCATGGCCGCAGTAAAGGGTATCCAAGCCTGGATTACCTGCGCATTCGTTCTCCCCGTAGTTCCAGAACACTCCGATGGAGCTGTGCATGCCGGTCATGACGCTCGCCACGACCCCGCTCTGCGTCGATTCGCTGGTGGCATAGCAGTTCGACATCCCGTTGCAGTTGAGGTTATACAGAGTCAGTTGGCTCACTGTACTGCCGATCACAGCGCCGGCGGTCTGAGTACCATCCTCGAAATCAATATCCGCAACTCGCACGTCATTACCGTTGACGGTAATGCCGTGCCCGCTGCTGTTCTGGAAGATCGGACGGCCGGAGGTGGTGTTCTCGCAGCCTCCGTAAGCGCCAATCGAAGCCGTGGTAACGCTACTGCCGATCGCATAGCCACCATTGGTGGTGAAGGTATCGCCGCACTTGAACAGCACCCGCTTGTTGGAACCCAGAGCGGAACTCAATGCCGAACCGAAACTGGCAGACCTGAGCGCAGCGGCACCTGCAGGGCAACCGGCGGAACCAGCGACCGGCATGGTCGTGGCGGAGACACAGGTCGTGGCTGAACCCGGGAAGCCATTCGCCCCCATAGGGTCATAGACAGTCACACCGATCTGGCAGCTCGCGGTATCGGTCCCGTCGTATGCGGTCACCGTCACCGGGTAAGTGGTGTCACTGCCATTGGTGACGTAGAGGTGCGCGGCGACCCCGCCGGTGGCCGTGTTCTTGCTGTTTTGCCCGGGGTTAGAGCCGTAAGCCCAGGTGCCGGTCCCGGAAACACCCGTGTCCCCGAAGCTCCAGGTGTAATAGACGTCCTGAAAGGTATTGTTGGCGCCCTTTAGCGTCGCGCTATCGGTCGTGCCCGTGGCATCGAAGAACACCAGCAACGGCGAGGCGCCCGTGGTGCGGATCGCCTTGGCCTGCAGCGTCAGCCAGCCACTGGTCGCACTGCACGCAGGACCCGCAACCGTAGTAGAAGACACGCTGACCGTCGCAGACGCGCTGGCGCTGCCACCGGGTCCCGTGCAGGTGAGCGCGTAAGTCGTGCTCGCCGTCAGCGCCCCCGTGCTCGCACTACCGCTGGTGGGCTCGCTCCCCGACCAGCCGCCAGAGGCCGAGCAGCTGTTCGCGTTCGTTGCAGACCAGTAGAGCGTGGTCGCCGAGCCGCTGCTGACCGTCCCCGGGCTGGCATTCAGAGTGACCGTCGGGCTGGCCACCGCATTGACCGTGATCGCAAATGCCAGCAGCGATGCTGACGCGCTTCCGTTGCTCACGCTGATCACGATCCCATTATACGTGCCGACGTCACTGGCGGATGGAGTTCCACTGAGCTGCCCCGTCGCGATACTGAAAGTCGCCCAGGCGGGCTTGTTCGTAATCGAGAACGAAAGGAGGTTGCCCGAGGGATCACTCGCCGTCGGCGTAAACGAATACGCCGTCCCTGCGGTCACGCTCGTAGCAGGTGTGCCGGAGATGGTTGGTGGCGCGGTGGAAACGCTGACCGTCACCGACTGGCTGGCGCTGCCACCGGGTCCGCTGCAGCTGAGCGCATAGGTGGTCGTGGCGCTCAGTGCCCCCGTGCTCGCACTGCCGTTCGTGGGTTTACTGCCCGACCAGGCGCCAGAGGCGGTGCAGCTGCTCGCATTGCTCGAAGACCAGCTCAGCATCGCAGACCCACCGCTGCTGACACCGGTCGGACTTGCACTCAAGCTCACCGCAGGTGCCGGGGTTGAGACGCTGACCGTCACCGACTGGGTGGCGCTGCCCCCCGGTCCGCTGCAGCTGAGCGCATAGGTGGTCGTGGCGCTCAGTGCCCCCGTGCTCGCACTGCCGTTCGTGGGCTCACTGCCCGACCAGCCGCCAGAGGCGGTGCAGCTCGACGCGTTCGTCGAAGACCAGCTCAGCATCGCAGACCCACCGCTGCTGACGTTGGTGGGAGTCGCGCTCAGGCTCACCGTTGGGGCGACTACTGCGGCGTTCACCGTGATGGCAAAGGCGGTCAAGGAGGCGGTTGCGCTGCCGTCGCTCACGCTGATCACGATGCCCGAGGTAGTCCCGACATCCGCCGCGACGGGTGTCCCGGCGAGCTGTCCGTTCGTGGTGTTGAAGCTCGCCCACGAGGGCTTGTTGGTGATGGAGAAGGTCAGGCTGTTGCCGGACGGATCAGTCGTTGTCGGCGTAAAGGAATATGCCGTGCCCACTGGCGCGCTGGTGTTCGGCGAGCCGGAAATGGTCGGTCCGGAGACGCCGGCGGCCACGGTGACCGCAAAAGCGGGCAGCGAAGCGCTCGCCACTCCATCACTCACGCTGATGACGATACCCGCAGAAGCGCCCACATCACTCGCCGCGGGTGTGCCACTGAGCTGTCCGGTGGCGATGTTGAAGCTCGCCCACGAGGGCCTGTGGGTAATGGAAAACGTCAGGCCGTTGCCCGCCGGATCACTTGTCGTCGGCGTGAACGAATAGCCCGCCCCCACCGTCGCATTCGTACTCGGCGAACCCGATATGAGCGGGCCGGAGACGACCGCGATCGTAAATGCCGACAGGGACGCGCTCGCGACTCCATCGCTAACACTGATCACGATTCCGGAATAGTTCCCCACATTCGCGTCCGCCGGTGTGCCGCTCAGCTGCCCGGTCGAGGCATTGAAACTCGCCCAGGTCGGCTTGCCGACGATGCTGAATGTCAGCATGCGGCCAGAGCTGGCGGATGCCGTGGGCGTGAACGAGTAAGCCTTGCCCACTTCCGTTCCGCCGCCGGGCGTCCCGGAAATGGTCGGCGCGGAGGTGACCGTGATGGAGAACGCAGGCAGTGAGGCGCTCGATGTGCCGTCCGATACGCTGATCACGATGCCCGTGTAAGTGCCGACATTGGCAGCGGTCGGCGTGCCGGAAAGCTGGCCGGTGCTGCTGTTGAACGTCGCCCACGTGGGCTGGCCGACAATCGAGAACGTGAGAGTCCCGCCCGCGGCATCTGTGGCGCTCGGCTGGAATGAATAGCTCTGACCGACCTCGACCGCCGCTTCGGGTGTGCCCGAGATGGTCGGCGGCGGGGGCGGCGCGGCATTCGCCACGGTGATTGAGAACGCGGGCAGCGATGCGCTCGACGATCCGTCACTGGCGCTGATCACAATACCCGGATCGGTTCCCACGTTCGCAGCCGCCGGCGTCCCGGACAGCTGACCCGTCGCCGCATTGAAATTGGCCCACGCTGGCTTGCCCGTGATAGTGAAGTTCAGTTTCGCGCCGCTGGCATCGCTCGCGCTCGGCCTGAACATATAGCCCTTCGAGACCGTCGCGTGGGTGGCGGGCGCTCCGGAAATGCTCGGTGGAGGGGGTGGCGCCGCCGCGGTGACCGTGATGGTGAAGGCCGGCAGGGAGGCGGTTTGGGCCCCGTCGCTCACGCTGATCACGATCGGACTCGAGGTGCCGACGTCCGCCGCCGCCGGCGTACCGCTGAGCCTACCAGTCTTCGAATCGAACGCAGTCCATGAGGGCTTGCCCGTGATCGCAAAGGTCAGTTTGCTAGCCTTGGCGTCCGAGGCGCTCGGTTGAAACGTGTATGCGAGCCCCACCACCGCCTGTGTGCTCGGTGTCCCGGAGATGGTCGGTGGCGCTGGCGGCGTTTGAACGCCGACAGAGATGGTAAAGGCGGCGAGCGACGCGCTGTGTTGTCCGTCGTTCACGCTGATGACAATGCCGGAGTCGGAGCCCACGTCTGCCGTGCCCGGCGTGCCGACGAGCTGGCCCGTGTTCGCATTGAATGTGGCCCAGGACGGTTTGTTCGTAATCGCAAAGCTGAGTGCCTTGCCGGAGGCGCCCGATGCACCCGGCTGAAAGGAGTACACCATGCCGACCATGGCCTGGGCGGCGGGGGCGCCAGAAATCGTCGGCGCCTGTGACGAGCTCACACTGACTGCCGATGAGCCTACACTGGCACCCTGCGAGCCCAGGCCCTGACCGCCAGTAACAGCCACCTGACCGCAGCCAGCCAGGGTTGCGGTCAGCAGTGCCCCAAGAAATATGCAAAGCGCCCGTCCCCGGTGGGCATTGGTAACCTTCATTGACACTCCCCGCTTCAAACCGTTCGCCTTTCGCTGGTGTGCGAAATTCCGGAGACGGGCGACGGCAGAAGAGAACGCGGAAGACGGCGAGCCTGCTCGCGGCAAAGCTCCGCCGGCAACCCCGCTATCTCAGCTCATCGCTTGAGACCGGAGGCTTTGCGTCTCCGCCTCGCGGCGGATTTGCCTCAGCAACTACGAATCAAGCAAACACAAGCACCGAAAACGACGCCATAGATACTGGCTTGCGTCACAACAGGCAACCCGTCGCAGCATGGCGACGTCGCTTACCGGCGACGGTAAATCTGGCGTTGCAGCAGGGAAATCCAACACACGCGCAGGACGCTCGCGTGCGGACGGGAGAATGTCAAATAGGGACGAAGAATTCGATGTGAGAAGAGATCCGTCCGCCGCGCACATCGATCAGATCCACGAGCTCGGTGGGAACCACCACCCCGGTGATCTTCGAGTGGATGTCGACTCGCCAATGAGCCGCCGCGCGTGGCACATCAACACTGAGCGACAGGATGGTGTACTGGGTGAGACGGAAAGTCTTCACCAGTACCGAAAGCCACGGTCGGATTTCCGCGATACCGATGGCGGCGATGGCGATGGGCTTGCCGTCGGTCGAGCCGGCGATGCGCAGGCGGGCTTCATCTGCATACAGCGCGCACAGGCGCTCGAGGTTCCCCTCGAGCCGGGCCGTGTGCAGTTCGCGGACCAGTTGTTCAATCTGCAGGCGAT
>Ga0306920_100000765_pt1 | contig 38629 bp, 35 predicted proteins | sample flu12Cox44000170_FD_204666 | JGI IMG/M metagenome (GOLD analysis project Ga0306920, IMG submission 204666) | Lab enrichment of tropical soil microbial communities from Luquillo Experimental Forest, Puerto Rico - flux4day.12C.oxic.44.000.170 (v2)... | ecosystem: Environmental > Terrestrial >... | reverse complement strand
GCTCGCTTCTCGGGCTTATCATTTTCATTCTCATTTTTGGCGGTTTCTTCGGGCCGATCCTTTGGGCCATCTTCGGCTCGCGCAACTCGGGTAGGCGCGGCCGGTGGCTCGGCGGTCCGCCCATCGGGGGATGGGGCGGTGGGTGGGGTGGCGGAGGTTTTGGCGGAGGCTCGGGTGGCGGGGGCGGGGGATTTGGCGGTTTTGGTGGAGGGTCCTTCGGAGGCGGGGGAGCAAGCGGCGGCTGGTGAGGAGTCTGGGAGTCCCAGCGGCGCGCAATGGCAATTCTTGATCGCGTCCTGAAAATCTGCGCTAATCTGGGGGCCCTTGAGCGTGGAAACGAAACTAACCGAGCTTGTCAAGCGACTGAAATCGTCTGCCGGGGAAAACCTGAAAGCCGTCGTTCTCTACGGCTCGGCGGTTACCGGCGAATTCGCCGAAAAGCATTCCGACATCAACATCCTTTGCCTGGTCGAACGCGCCAGTACCGCCGACTTGGAACGGCTTCACGATGTTGCCGTCTGGTGGATGAAGCAGGGCAATGCTGCTCCGGTCGTGTTCACCTTCGACGAGCTGACCCGTTCGGCCGACGTCTTCGCCATCGAACTGCTGGACATGAAGCGGCATCACCGCATGCTGTTCGGCGAAGACTTCCTCGATCAATTTCCAGTTCCCATGCAGCTGCACCGTGCTCAGGTTGAACACGAACTGCGGGTGAACTGGCTGCGCCTGCGCCAGGCGGTACTGGCCGCGCCGCCCAGAAAGAAAGCGCACTTGGACATAATGTCTAGCTCACTTCCCGTGTTCGGTGCACTGTTTCGTCACGCGCTCATCGCGCTCGGCCACGAGGCGCCCCCTGGCAAACGCGCGGCGGTTGACGGCATTGCCGCGCTCACCGGCGCGGATCCCTCGGCCTTCCGCGCGATGCTCGAATTTCGGGAAGGGAAGCGGAAAGAGAGCAACATTGATATCGAAGCGACTCTTCATGCGTATCTGGAATTTGTCGAACTGGCTACAGGGGAAGTGGACCGGCGTCTCGATGCACGCTAGATAGAATGGGCCGGATTCGTCCGGCGGGAGGATTGTGATGAAGGGATTTGTCGCGGTCATAGCCGTGATTGTGATCCTGGCGCTCGGTATCGGCTTTTACTACGTCTCAGCGCGCAACCAAATGGTGACCAAGAACGAAACCGTCAAATCCAACTGGGCGCAGGTGGACGTTGTCCTCCAGCGTCGCTCCGACTTGATTCCCAACCTTGTCGAAACCGTAAAAGGTTATGCAGCCCAAGAGCGAAGCGTATTCGACGACGTCGCCAAGGCGCGCACGCAATATATGCAGGCGCAGACACCTTCGGACAAAATCGCGGCAAGTAATCAGCTCTACGGTATGGAACTGAAGGTTTTGGCCCTGGCCGAGAATTATCCGCAACTTAAGTCCAATGAGAATTTTTTGCGTTTGCAGGATGAATTGGCCGGCACGGAGAATCGAATCGCCGTCGAGCGCAAGCGCTACGACGATGCCATTCAGGACTACAACACGTTCCTCGGCCAGTTCCCCAACAACCTCTTCGCCGGTTGGGCCGGCTTCAAGCGCAACGACGCCTATTTCAACGCGCCCGAAGCTGCTCGTGAGGTACCCAAGGTTCAGTTCCCAGCTCCGGTAACTCACTAGGCAAAGGAGCCCTTCTTGACCGGGCCCGTTCGGCCGGGTTAGGCTACCTTTGCGACTACTTAATGAAGCAAACCGTGCGAATCGCCGGAGGCATCAGCGAGCTCTTCGGCCCCCTGGATGAAAACCTGAAATTTCTGGAATCCGCCTTACAGGTCCGCACCCATCTGCGCGACAACGATATCGAAATTGAGGGCGAGCCCGGGCAAGTCGAGCGAGCCGCACGCATCTTTGGTGCGTATAACGAGCGCGTTCGCGACGGACGCATTCCCGATAGCCGCGAGGTCAAAGCGCTTCTGCGCGTCGCCTCAGAAGAACCGACATCCTCCCTTCACGGCGCCTTTTCTCCCGCCCGCACGCGGCTGGCTGGCCGCAAGAGCATCGCTCCCAAGAGCGCGAACCAGAAGACTTACATTGAGGCGCTCGAAAACTTCGACATGGTCTTTGCCATCGGCCCTGGCGGCACAGGAAAGACGTATCTGGCCGTGGCGGTGGCTGTCTCGGCGCTTCTGGCCAAGCAGGTGAATCGCATCATTCTGGCGCGGCCTGCCGTGGAAGCTGGCGAACGGCTGGGCTTCCTTCCCGGTACGTTGCAGGAGAAAGTTGACCCTTATATGCGGCCGCTTTACGACGCGCTGCACGATCTCCTGGAAGCGGATAAACTCGAGCGTTTCCTCGAAAAAGACATCATCGAGGTCGCTCCGCTAGCTTTCATGCGCGGCCGCACACTTAATGACTCATTCGTGATTCTCGATGAGGCCCAGAACACCACCAGCGAACAGATGAAGATGTTCCTCACGCGTCTCGGCTTTAATTCGAAGGCCGTAATCACCGGAGATGTGACGCAAATTGATCTGCCGGACGCCCGCCGGTCCGGTCTCCTCGAAGCCATCGAGGTGGTGGGCAAGATTGAAGGCATCAAGCTGATCTACTTTGACGAGCGCGACGTGGTCCGCCACAGCCTTGTTCAGCGCATTATCAAAGCCTATGACGAATACTCCGGGGCCAAGCCGGGCTCTCCCAATCCCAGCCGTTCTGCCTAATGGGAGCGCGAAAATCCCGCTTTTCACGGTGAAATTCCCGCCCTGCCCGATCGCCATCATGTACACTTTCAGGTTTGGCGCCTATTCGTTTTTGTGATATTGGCGATGACCGCAGCGCTTGAAAATTGGGGCGAACGGGTGCGTGCCGGGGACATTCGCGCGATGTCGCGGGCCGTCTCTGCAATTGAAAATCGTGCGCCGGAGGCTGAATCGCTTCTAAAAGAACTCTTCCCCTACACCGGCCGCGCCTGCCGGCTGGGCGTTACGGGTGCACCGGGAACAGGCAAGAGCACCCTGGTCGATAAGCTGGCGGCCTACTATCGTTCGCAAAAACAGAGCGTCGGCATCATCGCGGTCGACCCGTCCAGCCCTTTTACGGGCGGCGCCATTTTAGGTGATCGCATCCGCATGCAAGGCCACGCAACTGACGAGGGCATCTTCATTCGCTCGATGGCCACTCGCGGTTTTCTCGGCGGCCTCGCACAGGCCACCGCAGACACAACTCTTCTACTCGATGCGGCGGGCAAGGACATGATCCTCATCGAAACGGTAGGCGTCGGCCAGGGCGAAATTGAAATCGTTCGGCTGGCAGACTGCACTCTGGTCGTTCTCATGCCGGGCACCGGTGACGACGTTCAGAGCCTAAAAGCCGGCCTCATGGAAATTGCGGATATTTTCGTCATCAACAAATCCGATCGCGAGGGCGCCGAAAAACTGGAAGAGCAGATTCGGGCCATCTTGCAGCTGGTTCCCGAACGCGATGGCTGGCGGCCTAAGATCGTTCGCACGATTGCGACAGAAGGGCAGGGGGTCGAGGACGTCGCCCGCCAGATAGCGGCGTTCCGCAAACACTTTGCTCAGGCCAAAGATCCGAGTGGCCGGGATGTTGCCTATTGGAAGAACTGGCTTCTGCGCCTGCTCGAAAAACGTGTGCTTGAACGAGTCTTAGCCAACGGAATCGGTGAGCAGGAATTGGATATGATCGCAGCGCAAGTCGCCGCGAGAAAAAAAGATCCTTACAGCGCAGTGAGCGAGATCCTTTCAAGGAGCGGCTCGTGAAACTGGGCGAACTGGAATTTCACATCATTTCCGATGGCCACGTCTTGCTCGATGGTGGCGCGATGTTCGGCGTGGTTCCCCGTCCGCTATGGGAAAGGAAGATGCCTCCCGATGCGCGGAACCGAATAACGCTGTCGATGAATTGCCTCTTGATTCGCGCGGCAGGCAAACGAATTCTCGTCGAGACCGGGGCCGGCGGCAAAATGAACCCGAAATTGCGCGACATCTACGGCCTCGATGGACCGTTTCTGCTTGCCGGCTTGCGCAATCTCGATCTGCGGCCGGAGGATATCGACGTGGTGATCAACACCCACCTGCATTTTGATCATTGTGGCGGAAACACGCAGATGGAAGGCGATCAAATCGTCCCCACGTTCCCGAACGCCCAGTATCTAGTGCAAACCGGCGAGCTCGATCATGCCATACGGCCCAACGAGCGTGACAGAGCCAGTTATTTCCAGGAGAATTTTGCTCCGGTGGGTGCCGCCGACAAGCTGTTTCCCATCGAGGGCGAACACCTGATCGCGCCAGGTGTCGAAGTGATTCGCGTTCCGGGCCACACCGCACACATGCAGTGTGTCCGGTTGACTGGCGGCGGCCAGACGGCTTTCTTCTTCGCCGACCTCATTCCCACCGCCGCGCACCTCCCTCTGCCGTGGATTATGGGTTACGATCTTTTTCCCATGATCACGCTCGAAAATAAGAAGCGCTGGATTCCCGAGGCAGTTCGCGAGGGATGGATTGCCCTCTTCGCGCATGACCCGAAGGTCCCCGCAGCCTATCTGCGTAGTCGTGACGGCAATTGGGAAGCCGAGCCCGTCCAAGTGACCTAGACCGCAAGGCTCGATCGATTCGGCGCGACAAATCCACTCCAGGAGCGGAAATGCCCAAACGGAGGTCTAAAGCGAGCGTGAGACGTGAGCCGGTCAAGATTGGCATCATCGGCGGCAGCGGTCTGTATGAAATGGCAGGTCTCAGCAATACGCGCGAAGTGCGTATCCAAACGCCTTTTGGCGATCCTTCCGACGCCCTTGTCGTGGGCACACTGGAAGGTCGGCGCGTAGCCTTTCTTGCCCGCCACGGGCGCGGCCATCTCTTCTCCCCCTCCGAGATCAACTATCGCGCCAACATCTGTGCGATGAAGATGCTCGGCGTCGAGCAGATGATTTCCGTCAGTGCCGTGGGCTCCCTGCGCGAAGATCTGGCCCCCACGGAATTCCTGATCCCCGACCAGTTCTTCGATCGCACTCGCGGGCGCAAAGCCACTTTTTTCGGCGAGGGGGTGGTGGCCCATATCGCCTTCGACAAGCCGACCTGCACGAGGCTGTCGAAGCTTCTGGCCGAGGCTTGCGAACGTATCGGTGTCAAAGCACACCGTGGCGGTACCTACGTTTGCATGGAAGGCCCCGCCTTTTCCACGCTCGCCGAGTCTCACACCTATCGTCAGCTTCGCTTCGACGTCATCGGAATGACCAACCTGACGGAAGCCAAACTCGCGCGTGAAGCAGAACTTTGCTACGCTACGTTCGCCATGATTACCGACTATGACTGCTGGCATCCTGCCCATGATTCGGTGACCGTGGACATGATCATCGGCTACCTGAACAAGAATGCTGAAAATGTTCAACGCGCCATTCGCGAAGTAGTCCGGACGCTAGAGGGGGAACGTGCCTGCCGATGCGACTCGGCCGTGGCGCATGCGATTCTGACCGATCGCCAGAAAATACCGGCGGCGGCGAAGAAGCGTCTCGCACCGATTATCGGGAAATACCTTTGAGGTCAGTTAGTCTGACGGTTATCCGTCGTCCCGAGCGGATTCCCGTTCGCGGTTTATCGCCATCAAATCCAGCGCGCGGCGATTCTGTGCCGCCTCGCTAGAGTGGAGCGCTCATGTCGCTTCTCGTCGTGGGTTCCGTCGCGTTCGACGCGATCGAAACGCCGTTGGGAAAGGTGGAACGCACGCTAGGCGGTGCGGCCACCTATTTCGCATTGGCGGCGAGTCATTTCACTCCGGTTCGCCTGGTGGGCATCGTGGGCGAAGATTTCACCGAACAGGATGAAGCGATCTTTCGCGGCCGGAAAATCGACCTGGCCGGCCTCGAGCGTGCACCCGGCAAATCCTTTTTTTGGTCCGGTCGCTACAGCCAGAACATGAACGAACGCACGACGTTGGTTACGGAATTGAATGTTTTCGGGTCGTTCCGTCCCAAATTGCCCGAAGCGTATCGAGACTCCGAGCACGTCTTTCTCGGCAATATCGATCCCACTTTGCAGCGCTCCGTTTTGAAGCAGGTTCGCCCGAAGCCAAAATCGGTCGGGCTGGACACCATGAATTACTGGATCAACGGCACGCCCCAGGAGTTGCGCGAAACTTTGAAGCGCGTGCATATCCTCACCATCAATGACGACGAGACGCGCCAGCTCACTGGAGAGCACAATCTTTTTCGTGCGGCGCGGGGTGTTTTCAAAATGGGTCCCAAGACGCTGATCATCAAGCGGGGCGAAAATGGGGCCGTGATGGTACATGAAGAGTTTATCTTTGCGGTCCCCGCCTTTCCGCTCGAGGAAGTGCATGACCCCACTGGGGCGGGGGATACCTTTGCGGGCGGTTTTATGGGTTACCTGGCGAGCAAAGGCCGCATCAGCGAGCAGACGCTCCGCTCGGCCATGGTCTATGGTTCGGTGCTGGCCAGCTTCACCGTCGAACAATTCGGAGTCGAGCGCCTGGCTCAGGTCACCAAGTCCGAGATTAGGGCGCGCGCAAAGCAATTTGCGCGCATCACCACCTTTAAGCTTTAGGTCATCGTTTCTGGCAAACCCGCGGCAACCCTTACGCGCTAAATGGAATCCGAGTTGACGCGTCGCACGCGGGAATGCTATCAATCGTTGTGGTTTCGCAGGGAGATGTGCGCTGGTTTCGTCTTTCCCTCGTTCCGCTTTCCCGACCGCCCGCGGCAGGCGGCTTTTGGATCCCGCTGAAACTTGGAGGCGCGGAATTTTGAACTGGCCTTGGGCTGCGCTGGCATCGATTGCTGGTGTTGCGCTTCTAGGTGGTTGTGGTAACTCACCACCTCTCAACCAGACGCCCCTAATCTCCAATCTGTTTCCCTCCAACATCGTGGCGGGAAGCGCCGAGTTCACCCTTTCCGTCGTGGGTGCAGGCTTCGTTTCAAACGCAAGGGGGGCTTCCTTCGTTTATTGGAATGGCTTCCCGCGCTCGACCACGCTCAATCAGACGACCGGGGAGCTCGCAGTCCAGATCTTGGCCTCCGATATCGCTTTCCCCGCTTCGCTAGATGTTACGGTCGTGAATCCGGCTCCGGGGGGCGGAACTTCCACGGCGGTGGGCTTCACGATTGAGCCATTGCGTCCCGATGCGCCGGTGATTGCTTCGCTCTCGCCGGCCAACACCAAGGCCGGTGGCGCTGCCTTTACCCTCACCGTCAACGGCAGTAATTTCGCGGCCAACGATCCGGTTACCTGGAACGGCACGGTCCTAGCGACGACATTTGTGAATGCCACCCAGCTGACAGCGTCTGTCCCGGCCAACAATATTGTGGCGGTGGGTTCTGGAAGCGTCGCTGTGTTCACGCCCAACCTAGTCGTTGGCTCACCCTCGGTAAGCTTCGCGATTACTGGCCCTGATAACCCTAAACCGACCGCATCATCCCTGAAGCCTTCCAGTGCTGCAGCCGGCAGCAGCGATACCGAAGTGCTTGTCAACGGATCTGGTTTTTCACCGCTCTCCTCGGCCGGGTGGACTGTGGGAGCGAATCGTTCGCCCCTTCCTCTCGCGTTCCTGAACAGCTCGCAGGTAATCGTCTTGGTGCCGGCCAGTGATCTCACCCAGGCCGGCACGGCCACAATCGACATATCTAATCCTGCTCCGGGCGGGGGAACTTCCTCGCAACTCTCCTTTACGGTCAGTGGCAGTTGAGCAGCCGGCATCCGACTCGTAACTGTTAGCTCTCGCTACAGATCGCCCCTCCTAGACTGACACCTTCGAGTTCCCTTATTCTCGATGCGCAACATGGTGCAACCTCTTAGGCCATCCCCGCTTCGTCGTGGCGATCAGGTTAGGATTCTTTCGCTCGCCAGCCCGGTACAGGCAGACCGTTTGCAAAAGGGTTGCGATGAATTATCCGCTCTCGGCTATCGGGCTAAGTTCGATCGGGACCGCGTACTGGCTCAGGATAGTTTCTTTGCTGGTTCACCAGCCGACCGCCTGGCCGCGCTGCGCCAAGCTCTGGATGAACCGGAAACCCGTGCCATTTTCTGCTCCCGCGGGGGCTATGGTTCAAACTATCTGCTTGAATGCCTTTCGCCGCTGACCACGCAGCCGAAAATTCTTCTGGGTGCGAGTGATATCACATCGCTCGAGATCTTCCTTTGGCAGAAATTCGGCTGGGTGACCTTCTACGGCCCGATGGTCGCTACGAACTTTGACGGCGGCGCCGGCGGTGTGCACGGGTACGATCGCACAAGTCTGCTTGCTGCGCTTACTGAGACCGAGCGGGGTTGGGACATTGACCTTCAGGCAGAATCGCTCGCCGGGGGCACTAGCGAGGGCGTGTTGCTCGGTGGGTGTCTGACCTTAGTTGAATCGACGCTGGGCAGTCCCTGGGAACTCGACACCGCGGGTGCCATTCTGGTCCTCGAAGATCGCTCCATGAAGCCGTACCAGGTTGATCGCGCGCTCATGCACCTCAAGCAGGCAGGCAAGCTGCGCGATATCGTGGGCATTGTGCTGGGAGATTTTCCCGAGTGCGATCCACCGGCCAGGGGCGAAACGGTCCGCGATATTGCGCGCCGTATTCTCGGCCCCCTGGCCGTTCCGATCGTTTGGGGAGCGCCCATCGGCCACACGTCGCGCCCGATGCTGACGCTGCCGCTGGGCATTGGGGCACGTCTGTCGAGTGCAGGAGCGGGCAGGTTGACGATGCTCGAGCCGGCCTGCGCGCCGTGAGCCTAGATTTCTCGGCGATCAGCAAGGATTCGGGCTGTAGCGGGAACCGATATGCTGAGACCTTGCATGAGGCAAAATGACTGCGGGCATAGGACAATCGAGGGTTAATCATATCCACCTGCTGGGAATTGCGGGCTCGGCCATGGCCCCGCTTGCCGGCATGCTGAAGGAACGTGGCTATCACCTCACTGGCTCTGACGTGAATGTTTATCCTCCCGCTTCCACGCTGCTTGATTCGCTCGGCATTCATTGGAACGAAGGCTATCGTGCCGAAAATCTCAAACCCGCGCCCGATCTGGCCGTGATCGGCAACGCTATTTCGCGCGGCAATCCAGAAGTCGAGCACATCCTCGACGAAAAAATCCCCTACTGCTCGATGGCCCAGATCATCGAGGAATGTTTTCTGCCGGGAAAAACGTCGATCGTTGTCGCGGGAACCCACGGCAAGACCACTACTACCGCCATGCTCGCTTGGATTTGTCAGGTTGCCGGACGTAGCCCCGACTTTCTGGTCGGTGGCGTGGCGCCCAATTTTGGAGATCGCAGCTACGGCTTGGGTGGCGGCGAAGAATTCATTATCGAAGGAGACGAGTATGACACCTCCTTCTTCGACAAGGCGCCCAAATTTCTGCACTATCACCCCGACCAGCTGATTCTCACTTCTCTTGAATTCGATCACGCGGACATCTATCCCGATCTTGCCGCCATCGAACTACAGTTTCGCCGACTCGTTAATCTGGTGCCGCGGCGCGGGCGCATCTTGATTTGGGGCGAAAGCCCTGAGCTTCGAGGCGTTGTCGCCAACGCCTTTTGCCCCGTCGAAACCTTTGGCCTCACGCCCGAATGCGACTGGTGCGCCGGAGATATTGTCTGGCACGACTTTGCGACGGAGTTTCGCGTGGCACACCACGGCAAGGAGGTCACGCTGATCCGTATTCCCGTTGCCGGCCGACACAATGTGCTCGATGCGCTTTCCGCCACGGCGCTCGCCCACGGGCGCGGAATCGAATGCCAGGCGATTCGACACGCGCTGTCCGCGTTTCAAGGTGTGCGCCGGCGCATGGAGGTCAAGGGCGAAGCGGGAGGCGTGCTGGTGGTCGAAGATTTCGCACACCATCCCACCGCCATCGGTTTCACGCTCGAAGCCGTGCGCACCCGTTGGCCGGGCCGCAAAATTTGGGTCGCTGTCGAGCCGCGTTCAAACACCATGCGCCGAAAGGTCTTTGAGGAAGCATTGCCCAACTCGCTGGCTCTGGCAGACGCGGTCCTGTTCGGCCCCGTCAATCGCGCGCAACTGCTTGAAGAAGGCGAACGTCTGTCACCCGACGCTATCACGCAATCGATTCGTTCGCGTGGCCGTGAGGCCAGAGCATTCCAATCCGCAGCCGAAATTGCCGAGCATATCTCGAGCAATGCCAGCTCCGGCGATCTCGTCCTCATCATGTCCAACGGAAGCTTCGACAGCCTCACCAGCAAACTGCTTGACAGGCTCCAGGCGCGGGCCGTCCGTGTATGACCTCGAGCGCGGCCGCCACAGTCCAACTTGCGAATTCTCGCTCGAGGCGCGCCTGCTCCGTTGTCCTGCTCGGCCTTCTCTGCTCATTGTGGTGCGCTCACCCCGCCTCTGCGACGATTCGATATCGCGTTTCGCTGGCCAACCCAGGCGAGCACTTTTTCCACATTGCGATCATGATCCCGGTGGAGGGCAGGGGCGTAACGACGGCTCTGCCCGCGTGGAACACACTCTATCGCATTCGCGATTTCGCTGAGCGCATCGGAGCGCTTCACGGCGTTTGCCTCGCGCTCGACGGAGTGCCCCTAAAGAGACACCAAGTCGATAAGGACACCTGGCATTTTGGGCTGGAAGCTACTTGTCAGCCAGAAGATCACAACACGTTTCAAATCGAATACGCCATCGAATGGGACGACTCGGGCCCCTTCAATTCGCAATTGAGCGCTCACCATGCCTTTATCAATCTGGCGGAAATCCTGATGTATGTGCCCGAGCGCCGAAACGAGGACGTTTCCGTGCAGTTCGTCGATGTTCCTACGGGATGGCGAACCATCGCCGAACTCGCCGCCCCCGCCTCGGGCATCTACACAGCGGCCAGTTACGATCAGCTCGTCGACGCTCCGGTCGAGGCGGGTCAATTTGAGGAATTCGGCTTCGCCGAATCGGGAGCCAATTTTCGGGTGGTCGTCGATTCTCGCTCTTGGAATCGCACGGTCTTGGAGGACGCACTGCATCACATTACGCGTTATCAACTGAATCTGATGGGCGGGCCCCCTTTTGACTCAGCCGCCAAAGAATACATTTTCGTTTTTCACCTCAGCCCGGAGGGTGCGATCGAGGGGGGAGGCATGGAGCATCGCAACTGCGCCGCGATCTCCGCCGTGTCTGCGGAAGCCGCCATTCCTATCGCCGCTCATGAGTTCTTCCACGCCTGGAATGTAAAACGCATTCGGCCGCAATCGCTCGAGCCGGTGGACTACAGCAAGGAGCAGTACTCTCGCGCACTGTGGTTCGCCGAAGGCGTGACCAGCGCGTATGCGTCCCTTACGCTTGAGCGCACCGGACTTTGGTCCAAGCAGCACTTCTACGACGATCTCGCACAGCAAATTGGCAATTTGCAATTGCGCCCGGCTCGCGCGTGGCAGAGTGTCGAGGAATCGAGCCTGGCTGCTTGGTTTGAAAAGTATGAGCTCTATAACCTCCCCGAGCACAGCATCTCTTATTACAACAAGGGCCAGATTCTGGGCGTTCTCCTTGATCTGACCATCCGCGAAGCGACCGACAACCGCAGATCTCTCGATGACGTTTTCCGCCACATGAATGAAAAGTACGCATTGCGCGCAAAATTCTATGACGACAGTGCGGGAGTCCGAGCGGCGATCGAGGACGTCTCAGGCAAAAGCTTTGCTGATTTTTTCGACCGGTACATTTCGGGAACCGATGAACTCCCGTATAGCGATTTGCTGGCCACCGCAGGCCTGCAGGTCAAAGTTGTCGGAGGCCGTGTGGTGGTCGACGAAATCGCCAATCCTTCCGATCGCCAGCGCCGGATCCTCCGTGGTGTGCTGCACGGCTCGACCGATTGATAGGTGGTGACCCCGCATCTCATGATTCGCACCTCTGTTGCCGCCATATCTCTCGCGCTGGCTGTGATTCTAATTCTTCCCTGGCTCGTATTGTGGACCGTGATCAGCGGCAAGCCGGATTTGATGTACAACCTGGCGATGAGGATTATCCGCGTTGAAACACGCTTACTGGGAATTCGAGTCAATGTGCAAGGACTCGAAAACATTCCACCCGCTGCCTGCGTTTTTGTAGCCAATCACGCCTCGAACATCGACCCTATGGTCATGATTCCGGCGATTTCCCGCCGCGTGGGAATTTTGGTTAAGCAGGAACTGTTTGGCATCCCGATTTTCGGCACGGCGATGCGCGTGGCCCAGTTCGTCCCGGTAGATCGCGGCGATAGAGAATCGGCAAGCGCGGCCGTTTGGACCGCAGTTGCAAATCTCAAGAAGGGTTTCTCCTACGCCATTTTTGCCGAAGGAACGCGCAGTCCTGATGGCCGCATGCGTCCATTCAGGCGCGGCGCCTTCACCATGGCGATTGAAGCGGGTGTTCCGATTGTGCCGGTGTCGTTAGCAGGAACGCATCGCGCGCTTGCGAAAGGAAAGGGCATCGTCAAGCCGGGCCAAGTCACGGTTCGCCTGGCTCCTGCGGTTGAGGGTTCGGCTTACACGATCGATCAGCGGCAACAGATGCTCGCGCGAGTCGAGGCGGTTGTCGCTGCCGGCCTGCCTGCGGATCAGCAGCCGTTGCCCTAGCCCGTGGTCAATGGCCAGGCCAGCGTCGTTGGGGCGGGGGCCGAGGGACCTGCTTTTGCTTTCGAACTGGCTGCTATACTGGCGCGATGCCCAGAAGATTCGTGCACGAAGTGATCCCGGTCGGCCTGCTGCAATGCAACTGCTCGATTCTCGGCGATCGAGCCACGGGCGAGGCGATCGTCATCGACCCAGGCGACGAAGTCGAGCGCATTGTCGAACTCCTCGCGCGGCAGGAAATGAAAGTTCGCGCGATCGTGAGCACGCACACTCACATCGATCACGTCGGCGGTCTGGCCGCGCTTCATCGCGCGACAGGCGCACCCGTTTTGATTCACCAGGGCGATCTCGCGCTCTATGACAGCCTCGACGTGCAGGCGCAGTGGCTCGGGATACCAACGCCCGAGACCATGGAGATTCGCGATTTCCTCAAGGAAGGCGACACGCTTGGCTGGGGAGGGTTTCTCGCCCGGGTTTTGCACACGCCGGGACATACGCCGGGTAGCATCAGCCTGGTTATCGAGAGTCGGGGTCCTGGCCAGCAGCCTGAGGAGGGCCCAAAACGACTGTTGATCGCGGGCGACACCTTGTTTCAAGGTAGCATTGGCAGGACCGACTTGCCCGGCGGCTCGTATCCGCAAATCATCCGCTCGATTCACCACAAACTACTGACGCTGCCGGAGGATCTGGTGGTCATCCCGGGCCATGGCGGATCGACGACAATCGGCGAGGAGCGCGAGCACAACCCGTTCTTGCGTTAGCGTCATAAGATAGTTCTAGAACTATCTGTTGCGGGCTACGGAACACCCAACTCGCACATGCTTTGACTCGCTTATGTGGTCGCATGATAATCACCGCGGTCGTCCATGGTGTTGTGCTAGCTTGCTCAGCAGGCGCCAGGCCGCAGCTCGGGTCCATTGCATGTCGAACTTCACGTACGGCAATTCTCCAGGACCGACCATCACGGTTTTTAGCTCATGAGACGGACGGGGTGAGCCATGAGACGTTCCGACTTGGTACGAAATTCTGGTAAGGGGAAAGCTTTGCGTACATCACAAATTGTTTTTGGCGAACGGCAGCATCTTCTGCGCGTGCTCGATTCGGTCGAGCGCAGCGCCTTGCCTGCAGCCCGCATGGATCAAGAGCGTCGCATCATCGAGCAATTGATTCACGCGCGTACACAGGAACTCAATCGAATCAACCCGGGGTGGGACGAAAAGGTGGGTACGGTTTTGAGCGCTGAGGTAAAGCCCGAGGCACTCGATCAGCTTTCACGGCAGGCTCCGAAAGAAGACTACTATTTGTTGCGTTTGATCAGCGAACACCCAAAAGTGCCTTCCCGGACTCTGGGGCGCCTTTCGCACCATCCCTATTCGGCGATTCGAGAAAATATCGCCCGCCACCCGAATAGCGATGCGGCTACGCTAACGCGTCTGAGCCGTGATCGCAGTCAGCCGCTCTGGTACCTGGTCGCGTTTAATCCCAACGCGCCTGCGCCGCTGCGCAAGAGGCTGCAAGAACGCATGCGCCGGTTGGGCGAAAGAACCGCAACGCAATAGCTTCATCTCCGCGAACCTCCGCATGGACTGCCCGAGGCGGCGGGGTATTGCTACTTCGATCGCGCCGAGTCTTGCCTTTCCAGGATTCAGCGCGGCGAAATTCTTGCGCCATCCGCTTGAGTCAGGTTTGAACTGCGTCTCTGCTGCGTGCAACAGTCCTCCATCGGCGACTCGAAAAGTGATTTCCACATTTCCGAAATATCCACAGAAAAAAACTCTTTCGGTGTGATTGACCGCTTCGATGAGCGGAGTTACAAGAAGGGTGCCAAAGCGTTCAAGTCATCTGAGTCTTGGACAGTACGGCAAGTGAAAGCTTGACGCGCTATGCAGGAAGCGGACGGATAGAACAGCTTCGACAAATTTCGGAACGGAACAGCAACACGGCAAGGCCAAGGTGGTCCAGTGGGAGGCTTGGCGTTGCCCCGTTGGGGAAACTCGACGGGGCGGCGTGAAGCAAACCACGGACCGGCCGAGTCAGACTGGCCGTGGTCAGCTGATCCCGGCAACGGGAAAAGCTCTGGCAGCTGTCGCCTTTCGAGACAGAAAAGGGGCGAGCGATCGCCCCTTTTCTTTTTTTCTGCGCCTGCCGAACAGATTAAAGGAGATCTCCACCTACGAGAGATGCAGACTAGCGAAGCTAAAGGCTGGTCACGGACCAAGGGGGTCAGGCTACTTCAAGCCCTTGACCGCGTAGGCCTCCGATAGAACCTGTGAGTAGACGTAAGCGTAGGCTTCGCCATGGGCGGAGAATTTCGGCGCGCCGACCCCCGCTCCGGCCGTGCCCGCCGGAAGGTCCGTTCCGAATTCCTTCCAGAATTCCATTTTCCCCGTAGCGATGTTCACCCGGTAAACCTTGGTGGAACCGTTTTGTAGCCGATCCTGAAACGAGGCCACATAGAGGGATTTCTTGTCGGAGGTCCACCCTACCAGGACGTATCCCGAACCCAGTCCTGGCAGCGTGCGTAGCGAGTTCGTCTCGAGAGACCAGATTGCCGGATTCCCATCCGGACCAGTCACACCGACCTCACGCGCGTCGGGTGAGAGAAGGTAACCGGAAACACCTTCAGGCGTGATCGGCTTTGCGTCACCTGTGGCCACATCGATTAGGTAATCGCGCTTGCCGTGCCCAGCTTCGATTCCTTCGGCAATCAGACGGTTCCCGTCTGGGAAATAACGGACACCGTCGTAGGTAACCCTGTCGTGGGTCAGCTGTCGGGACTCGCCGGCGCCGGTGGGAACCAAACTCAACGCCCCCGTCTTCAAGGGTTTCGTAATCACCCACTTGTTGTCGGGCGAGATCGCCTGTCCAACGCCTTCACCGAGTTGCACGGGAGGCGATCCGTCCGTTTCTCGCAGAAACACGGTGTAATTCGGCCCGCCGCCTTCAGCCTCTTCCTCGAAGAGGATCTTTGTGCCGTCGCGACTAATGTCCCTCAGTTCAGACCAGCCGATCCAACCCAGTTCGCGCTCCTGCTTTGCGTCGGGCGATGTGCCTCGGATATTCACCCGTTGGTGATTTACGACCATGAGTGCCGAGCCGTTGTGCAGGTCCTGCAGCCAGACGCCGCCGGGCACGTTTGTGATGGTCCGAAGCTTTCCGCCGAGCGTCACACCACGGAGGTTGTTTGCTGCGCCGCTATCGGAGGCGGCGAACCAGATCTCTTTACCTGAAGGCGACCACTCGATGCCTTCCAGCGAAGACCAGCCAGATGACAATTTCTTTTCGTGACCATCGCTGCCGATGATGGCGACCGAACCTTGGTCATCGCCGCCTGGGTTTTCATGGTCTGCAAAGGCTACCAGGTTGCCATCCGGGGAGATTTTGGGATGACTGATCCAGTTGATGCTGTCAAAGAGCACCCTTCCGACCGGGTATTCAAGCCGCCAGTGGGAAGTTCCGGGCATGTATCGCACCACCGCCATGTTCTCTCCATCGGCGGCCCAATCGGCGTCTCCCACGTTGTCCAGTGTCTCGCGCGGCGTTCCGCCACTCAGGGGAAGGCGGGCGAGCGTTCCGGTAAAGGCATAGCCCCCGTGGCCGATTTGGTGGAGGCGAATGGCAAGTTCACCGGCCTTGGAGATAGACAAGAGCTCGGCGTTTTTCAGACCGAGGGGCGTGGCGCCGGCGTCCCCTTTGCGGGAGAGAAACAATTGCTCGATGCTGTCCTCCCAAGTAGCGCTGTAAACGATGTTGTCATCCGGAGTGAAACGAGCATTGCCAACCGTGCCAGTGCGAAACGTGATCTGCTGGTATTGCGGCGGCGAGGACAAACTTGCTCGACCGATCCACCATCCTAAGCCGAACATGCCGGCAGCCGCGATCACCGCAGCCGCGATCAGAAGTATATTCCGGCGCCCGGCTGGCTTCCGAGCTTCCCCTTCAAAGGCTCGCTCGGTGACGGTCTGGGCGGTTGAGATTTGCGAAAGCGCCTCCAGGCCGAAGGCCAGATCTTTCGCTGATTGGAAACGATTCTCGGGAGTCTTCTCCAGGCAACGCCGTATGATGCGTTCGATGGCCGGAGCAATGGGAGGCTGCACATTCGTGATTTCGGGCGGATCCTCTCGCAGAATCGCGGTCATGGTTTCGGCGGTTGTGGGGCGCTGGAAAGCCCGCTTATGCGCGGCCATTTCGAACAATACGCAACCGAACGAAAAAATATCCGTGCGGGCATCGACGCGTTCGCCGCGCACCTGCTCTGGCGCCATGTAGCTGGCCGTGCCGAGCACGACGCCTGCCGCGGTGTGAGAACCGGTCATGGTGGCGCCGTCCGGTTCGGTCGCAGCGGCAAGCTTTGCGACGCCGAAATCGAGAATCTTCACGCGCCCGTCGCGGCAGACGAACAGATTGTCCGGCTTCAGGTCGCGATGAACGATGCCTTTTTCGTGAGCTGCCGCTAAGCCATTGGCAATTTGCACCGCATATTCGATCATCTTGCGCTGCGACAAGGGACCCCGATCAAGCACAGCGCGAAGGCTTTCGCCATCCAAGTACTCCGAGACAAGGTAGGGCGAACCGTTCTGCTGTCCCACATCGAAGATGGCCACGATATTCGGATGATTCAGTGCCGCCACCACCTGGGCTTCCTGCTCGAAGCGGCGAAGCCGGCCGCTATCGCGCAAAAGCGATTCGGGCAGGATCTTCAGGGCGACGTCCCGGCCGAGCCGGGTATCGCGGGCGCGATAGACCTCGCCCATCCCTCCCGCGCCGATTTGTGATTGAACCAGATACGGGCCAAGCTGAGTACTGGGAGCCAGGGCCATAAATTGCGCGTGATTATAACAGATTCGCCTGATTGTACCGGCGCAGTTAACTGATCTATTGAGCACAGCGCGATTAGGGGCTTCGGACGGTCAGACGAGCTCCTGCTACCCTTAAGGAATAAGGCGACCCAAATCACAGCGATCCTGGAGGCAGGGCTCCCATGCGCACGAGGTTTCGCTTCTCTCTCGCAATCATCCTGGCGGGCAGTTTCACGGCCATGGCGGCACAGTCCGCATCCGCCGAACAGAGGGCCCAAGCCGGCTCGAGCGGGGCAGCCGTCACCACAGTCTCTCAGGCTATCGACCACATCATCGCGCACGAGCGAGATGAAGTGGCTCTGATCAAACGATATAGCCCAATCGTAGAGACGTACGTCCAGGATATGAAGGCCGACCCTGAAATGGGCATGGTGCCGTTTCACGATCACTATTACCTCGGCCAAGCGAGCCTGGCCAGCGGTGTTGTCGACGACTCGATGCTCGACAGTAAGAAACGGGGCAAGGGCGAGGAGCGCGAACACGACCACAACCCCTTCGCCCATCTAACGGCCGGATCGTCGGGAGCGACCTATACGCCGCGCGGTTTTCTCGAGATGATCTATATCGATCCAAGCAGTTTCGATCGGGAGCACTATGAGTTCGATTACGTTGGCAGGGAATTTCTCGGCGAAGTGCGTTGCGTAGTGTTCGATGTCAGGCCGCTGCCGAAGACCGGAAAAGGCCGGTTCCTTGGACGCATCTGGGCCGAAGACCAAGGCTTCGCCGTGGTGCGGTTCAACGGCATGTTCGAATTGGCCGGCGGAATTAGCGGTTACAACGTGCACTTTGATAGCTGGCGATTGAACCTGCAGCCGGGTTTGTGGCTGCCCGCGTTCGTCTTCAGCCAGGAATCGGAGCTCAGGGATTCCGGGGGAAACAGCGTGCGCTTTAAGGCCCAAACGCGCCTTTGGGGGTACGCGCTGAGCTCGCTCGGTCAGGCGATCCAGCAGGAACAGCAATCGCTCGATTCCCCCGTCGGTGCAGGAGCGCAGAGCGCGCAGGGCGATCGCTCGCCGATCGAAGCCGAACGCGAATGGCAGCAGCGGGCAGAAGTGAACGTGGTCGGGCGTCTTGAACGCATTGGTCTGCTCGCTCCGCGCGGGGAAGTGGACAAGGTTCTCGAGACGGTGGTCAACAACTTAGAAGTGACAAACAACCTCGATATCCAGCCTGAGATTCACTGTCGCGTTATGCTGACCGGAACGCTGGAATCGTTTTCGATCGGCCATACCATCGTTTTAAGTCGCGGGTTGATCGACGTGCTTCCCGACGAGGCCAGCTTGGCCACCATGTTGGCACAAGAGTTGGCCGCCATCATCGTCACCAAGCCTTCGACAGACAAGTGGGGTTTTAACGACACGACCAACGTAACAACCGCCGAGGCCCTATCGCGCTTCTCATTCAAAGCCACGCCAACGGAAGTGGACATGGCGGACAAGAAGGCGCTGGAGCTGTTAAAGCAGTCACCTTACAAGGACAAGCTCGCCAATGCCGGCCTGTTTCTCAAGCAACTGTCAACGGATTCAACGGCTCTGCCTTCTCTCATTAGCCCGCGGTTGGGTAACGGAGTGGGCCTCAGCTCCGCGCTGTTGGCCCTGAGCCCGCCTCTGCAGGCGAACAAGCTCGACCAGATTGCAGCGCTGCCCCTCGGAGCGCGTGTCAAGCTCGATCCCTGGAGTGACCGCGTGGAGTTGCTCAAGTCCAAGCCCGTTTCATTGTATTCTGCGCGCGAAAAGATGGCTTTCGAAGTGACGCCGTTTTTGCCCTACCTGACGCGTTACCACGAAGCGGACAAGGCCGGAAAAGAACCGCACTCGGCGCTGGCCAGCGGCGGTTCCGAGCGGTAACTGCCGCCGATCATGCCCGAGTGCTCAAGATTCCGAAAGGCCGCCGCATCGCTATTTAGTACAGCATAGCAAGCACGCCCAGGATGGCCAGAACGGTAAGAAGAACCAATCCTTGTAGTCCCGTCCGGCGATCGGCGAACGAATAGGCGTAGATTCCCTTGACGAGGTTGTTGCTCGCCGCGGCGACGACGATTGCGTCGGCGGCCAGCTCAACTGGCGTCAGCGACGCGCTCGAATTCGCCAGGCTCAAAATAAACGTGTCCACATCCGCAAGTCCCATGATCCCGGCCAGCCCAAAAAGTCCCGCACGGCCAAGATAAAGCAGAGCGATATGGGTCACAAACAATGTTGCTATAAACAGTGCTGCGAACAAGAATGCCGCGCCCAGTTGTAGCGGGTTTCTGGGCTTGAATTCCTGCTGGGACTCGGCGCCATGATCGAGACGCATCCAGGCCAGAGCCCCGAGAAGGGCGCCCGCGGCAAGCAGCAGGAAAGGCAACCAGAGCCTGTGCAATATTTGGCGATTGAAGATCAACAAAAGTGCCAGCAGGCGCAAGTACATCACTCCGGAAGCCGCAAGAATTGAGCCGGAGTAGAGATGCGGGCGAGATTGTTCGCGCGCGCGCTTGGCCAGCACCACGGTTGTAAGAGTCGAGGAGTAGGCACCGCCGAGCAGTGCCGCCAGCAGCACGCCACCACGCCCTTTGGTCCACACTTGCAACAGGTAGCTGGCATAGGAAATCGCGCTGACTGCCACGACCACAAGCCAGGTCTTGAAAGGATTAAAGCCGAAGGTGCCGAAGGTTCGGTTGGGCACAATGGGGAGAATTACGGCCGTTAATAGCAGAAACTTGACAAATGTCAGGATCTCGTCGCTCGGCATTCGCGTGGCTAGACCCTCGAGGCCAGCCTTTAGTTCGAGCAGCCCAACGGCCAGCACGGTGAGGGTCACTGCGACCCAATACTTTTCTGCTGAGACGAGCGCTCCGACGACGTAGGTGACCAAGCCGGAGACCTCGGTGGTCATTCCAGCCAAGGCCACACCCTCGAGCTTGTGCCGGTAAGACTGCCAGAGAAAGGCGCCCACCACTCCCAAGCCCACCGCAGGCAATAGCAGATTGTCACCTGCAAAGAGGCACAGCGCGTAACCGAGCAGACCCAGCATCGGAAAGGTGCGAACGCCGCCGAAGCGGTACTGTTCAGACGTCGTTTTTTCTTCTTCCCGCTCGAGCCCGATGAGAAAGGAAAGAAACAGGACGAGCACAATCTGCGCCCCGTCCTTGGGGATGAGCTGAATCAAATTGTTATTCATAGCTAGGCGGAGCTGACGCTACCGAAACGGATATCGTGTTGAATCCGAGCGGCCCTGATCTTCTAATTTTAGCCGCCACGGATCAATTTCTTTTGCTGGCCAGCGTGACGTGCGCGGTATGGCGTGGCGATATTACCCGCATCGTGCAATGTTTTCTCGCCGAACCCGGAAAACGTTCAGGGTAATACCTTATATCTGCTTTTCAAATGAGTGTTTTGTGCCGGATTCGCAGTATTTTCAAAACTCGCACCGGCATGCAAGCATCGAAAGTACATGGGCGTGAAACGCGAAATCGAAATTGATGCAGTGCGGGGGCTGATGCTTGCCTGGATGACGCTGGTGCATCTGCCCACCGCCCTGACTCCGTGGGTCAATCAGCCGTTCGGTTACGTTTCGGCATCGGAAGGATTCATTTTCCTGTCCTCGCTTTTCACCGGACGAATCTACTACCGCTTGCTCACGCGCGACGGTTTTGGCCAGATGAACCTGCGACTGGTGGCGCGCACGCTGCGGCTCTACGGCTACCACGTGATGCTGCTGCTTTTCGCGTTTGTAGTGGCGGCGCATTACGCGATTGGCGCGCAGCGGCAGGCCTTGTACAACTTGCTGGATTTCTACTTCGCGGCCGGACCCTCGCGAGCGATTCGTGACGCTCTACTGTTGGTCTACAGACCGCCTTTGCTGGACATCATTCCCCTATACATCATTTTCCTTCTCATTTCGCCGATCGTGATCGTCGCCGCCAACCGGATTAGCTGGAAATGGATTCTCGGCGTCAGCTTTGCCCTATGGGTCGGCGCGCAGTTTGGTCTCCGCCAGGCTTCGTATTCGTTTCTGCATCACTTCCTTCTGCGGATTCCCTTGAATGAAATGGGTGCTTTTGACCTCTGGGGTTGGCAGCTTGTCTGGGTGATCGGGATCTGGTGCGGCGTGCGCTGGGCAAAGCACGATTTGCCGGCCGAAAAATGGGCCGAGCGGCTCTGGATACCAGCGGCCGTCGTGGTGGTCGCTCTCTGCAGCGTGCGTTACCTACAACTGTTCGGGCTCGACTTCGGATCCTATGCTCCGTTGTTTGACAAGTGGCATGTCGGAGCGATACGGCTCCTCAATTGTTCGGCGGCAGCCATGCTGCTGATACGCTTTCGCGAGGCGCTCAGACCGCTCGCCATCCGGCCGTTCGTATTGATGGGCCAGTCTTCGCTGCAGGTCTTCAGCATGCACTTTCTATTCTGCTTTCTCGGGATTGGGATGGTTGGTAACGCCGACCGCATCTTCGGCTGGAAACAGGCGGCGCTGATTGTGGGCACTTTCGCCGGGCTATTGCTGATTGCCCAGGCCTACGCGAGGCCCGAACTTACTACGCAAGCGAGCAGCGAAAGACGAGCGACCCCCAATCGCGCTGAAGACAGAATCACCCGAGCTGCCTGAGAGCGGTGCCGGGCCGCGCCCTTGCAAATCGGTGACTCTTTCATGGTCCACAGCAGCATGATCCTCGACTCGATCGAGTCTGCGATTTTTTCTTCCCTCAAAGGAGCCTCAAGAGGAAGGCAGCCGATGATCATGCTGCCTCGGCTAGCCGACAAGACCGACTAGGCCCGCTGGGGGCGTCTTGAGATCGGGGACTGCGATTGTTTCCGCTTCGGCAAATCCAACGGACGTACTGCTAGTTGCCTGCCTCGATGGATAGCTTTGAGGTGATCTGGCGTACGTAATTTTGTGTTTCGGGGAAAGGCGGGATGCCGCCGTAGCGCTCGACCATGTCTGGGCCGGCGTTGTACGCGGCAAGGGCCAGAGGGAGATTGCCGCGATACTTCGCGAGAAGATCTTTCAAGTAGTGTGTTCCGCCGTCAATGTTCTGCGCTGGATCGAAGACATTCTTCACCGCGTAGCGTGCGGCGGTGGCTGGCAGCAGCTGCATCAGTCCGAGCGCTCGCTTGGGCGAAACAGCCTTCGCATCGAAGTTCGATTCGGCCGCGATGACTCTGGCGATAAGCTTCTCGTCGACACCATGCTTTAGCGCTGCGGCGTGAATCAGATTCGCGTAGCGAACTCCGAAATCAACATTGGCCGGCGGCGGGGCAGGGAACAGATCTTCCGGCTCCACATCGATCAGTTCAGTCGCGGCAATCTCGACCGACCCTCCTGGAACGGACAGCACCACGCGGTCGCCTTTTACTTCATATCCTTTGACATGCAGCCGCGCCCCCGAACGAAGCACCGCATAATCGGCGCGGGCGGAAACGGCCGAAATTAGTAAGCCTGAGACTCCGAGCAGAGCCGCGGCGAGCCTGGGCGGGGGTTTCATCGTTCGATTCGCGCTGGGGCGACTACTTTCTCGACTCCACCGGCGGATTCGCAGGTGGGCGCTGGCGGCTTGCCGGCGGCACGATTCCATTGCCTCGCAGATACTCGACCATCTGGCCGTAATGATCCATCGTGTGTGCGCAATCGAACAGGACGGTAGCCGCGGGAGTCCTCAAGAACGGTGTGGCTGGATCCTTCATTACGACGAAGGCATTGTCAGTATTGATGGTGCCAATGGCCTTGTGTCCGAGCGCGAACGAATCGCGAAGATACAGCATAATCTGCGCTTTGGTTTGAATCGAGTCCGGCCCGTTCTCCGCTTCGAATTGCGAAGCGGGCGTCGCCGGTGGCTGGCCTAGGATTGCGTTGAAGAAACGATCGTTCACAGTCGCGATGTGCTTGACCTGCTGCGCGAACGTGCGCACTCCCTTGAACTCCCCGTTCGTCGGTGCAAATGAATACTTGTCTTCAGGCATGGCATCTGCCAGGCCAACGACTTCGCGCTCTTCAATCGAGAGCTGAAAATCCAGCGTAGAGGTGACCGTTGGAGGACCCTGCGAAACCATCGGCAGGGCGCCCATCGGTCGCCCACTTGGCGCAGCGCCCTGTTGCGCCAAACTTGCGGTCGCGCCGAACCAACAAGCAAGTAGCGCGGTTCCTAGCCCTGTAGAAAATCTCATGGACATTCCCCCTGCGTACCTCTCGTGCTCAGCGTTCGGACCGTGCTACGACCTAGCTGTTGCGCAGCGCATGCTGCCGGATCGCCTTCGCAACTCCACATTCATCATTGGAAAGTGTCATCACCCACCCGAGCGACTTCAGCTCCTCCACGCAGTTAGCCATCAAGACGGGCAATCCCGCATATTCTAACATTTCGCGGTCATTCCAATTGTCGCCGATGGCCATCACGTTGTCCCGTGGTATCCGGCGCAGACCAGCCCAAGCGGCCAAGGTTGATCCCTTTGTCACGCCTCGCCCGAGAACGTCCAGCATGGCCAGGCCACTCTGCAGGTACTCGGTCAGTGCCAGCGTGTAATCAGCCCTGAATTCGAGACTCTCAAGCTTGCTCATGGCAGCGCGAATCCTAGCGCATTCGCCGATAAACATCACTTCTACGGGATCTTCACCGTTCAGGCAGTTCGCCAGTGGCGCGACTTCCAGGACTTGATGCCGGTGGCGTCTGAGATATGGCCCGACGAAGCGCCCCTCCCAATCAATGCGTTCGAAAACCACTTGGCCTTCGGCAGGTCGGTCAAAGATGACGGCCGACATCGGCCGGAACTGCTCGGTCGCATCGAGCACGCGGCGTGCGGTTTCTGCGGGCAGCAGCGTTCGCAGGTGCGTCTGACCAGACATCGATTTGACCAAAGCCCCGTTGCTCACAATCAGTTTCGTTTCGCAGGGAAGCTGTTCTGCGATCAGTCTGGCCGAATGGAACCGGCGGCCTGTAACGATCACGATTTCGATCCCTGCTGACGCGGCGTCAGCGACGGCTTCCGCGTTCTGAGAGGGCAACTGGGAACGACTATCGAGTAGTGTTCCGTCGATATCCATGGCGATTAATTGAATTGGCACCCCGCTAGTATACCGTCGCAGCTGACGTCCGATCGATAACAGCTGTGCGAACGGAATTGGCTCAATTTGGCCGGTCTGCTAGTATGAAAACACTTGGGCGTGTAGCTCAGTTGGTAGAGCACCTCGTTCGCAATCAGTTATTTAGTGACAGAAAAGACGTGGCTTATTCGCTTCCGCTGACGCCGACGGCAACACTGAGACGTACACGTTTTCTGATTCGTCCAACTCAACAACTCCTGTTACGGGAAAACAGGTCTACGAACGTGTCGCCAGTGCTCCTCCAGGCTCGTTGCCTTTCTCGGGTTCGTGGCGAATGGTTAAGCAGGAGGGCATTTCCGACAACGGCCTCATGTTTACGTTTAAGACCGAGGGTGACAGCGCGCACATGACGACTCCGACCGGCCAGTCATACACCGCCAAGCTCGACGGCACCGAGACGCCTTATCGCGGTGACCCCGGCACTACCATCGTCTCAGACTCTCGGCTTCTCGATCCGCTGCGACGAAGCGCGCACAGAGTGGCGACCGAGGAAGCAATGCGCGGCGCCAAACCGGTGCGGCAACGGCGGGCGCCGGTACCGACCCCGTCAGAACCGCTCGAGTGCGATGCGCGCATCACCGATTGCCTGCAATCGCTGACGGGTGTCCTTTTGCACGCAACGGCGCAAAAGCACCCGAACGTGCGGGGCGTCGCGGCGGGAAGCAGCGACCAGTTGGGTTCTTCCTTGATGATCGCCGCGAGCGTGTCGGTCACCGTCTCGCCTGTGAAGGTCTGCTTGCCGTGAGCATTTCGTACAGCACGCAGCCGAACGCCCAGATGTCTGCCCGACGGTCCACGGGCTTCGCTTTGGCCTGCTCGGGCGACATGTAAACAGCTGTGCGAGCAGAACGCCCTGCTGAGTCGCCATCCGACTGACCGTTGGGGACGTGGACATATCGATTGAGGACGGATCGCCTTCCAATGCTTTGGCCAAGCCGAAGTCAAGCACCTTTACAGCATCGTCAGCGGCCACTTTTATGTTGGCACGCTTTAGGTCTCGGTGAATGATCCCGCGCTCATGCGCATATTCGAGCGCGTCAGCGATTTGTCGGGCGATCGGGACAGCCTCATCAATTGGAATCGGTCCAGCTTTGATGCGATCGGCGAGCGCAGGCCCTTCAACCAGTTCCATCACTAGCGCTCGAGTGCTACCCGAATCTTCCAGTCCATAAATCGTGGCGATGTTGGGGTGGTTCAACGAAGCCAAGACTTTGGCTTCCCGCTGGAATCGCGCCATTCGCTCAGCATCACGGGCGAACGCCTCTGGCAGAACCTTGATGGCGACATCGCGCCCGAGCTTCGTATCGCGGGCACGGTACACCTCACCCATCCCGCCCGCACCAATTAGCGAGAGAGTTTCGTAAGGACCGAGTCTAGAACCTATTGACCTATCGATAAGGGCATGCAGTGGCGAGGATTCTACATCAGAAACGCAGGCGTCCACACAAAGTCCCCATAAACGGGCCAATCGCGAAGCCAGTTGCGGACTGACCTTACATCCGCGTTTTACGCGGCTTCAATGCAAATCCGCTGTCTCGACAACCGGCAGATCGATGAAGCTAGCATTGCCTTGAGCGTGATAGACACGTTCCGTTGCCTTCACGTAGTCGTTTGGTTCGGCCAGGAAGATGTTCGGGACGAATGTCTGCGGATTGCGGTCGTAGAGCGGAAAGCAGGTCGACTGGACTTGCACCATGATGCGGTGCCCCGGTAGGAAGACATGATTCACCATCGGCAAAGCAAACTTGTAGGCCAAAGATATATTGGATTCGATGGGTTTTGGTCTTTCAAAACTGTCTCGATAACGCCCTCGAAAAATATCCATTGCAATGTTGAGTTCATAGCCACCGAGTTCCGACTGGCTCGGAACTTCGTCCGGATACACGTCGATCAACTTCACGACCCAATCGCCATCTGTTCCGCTCGTCGAAGCAAACAGGTTCACGACAGGCGGACCGGCCACGCGCACTGCTTGCGTCAACGGGGCGGTTACGTAGGTCAACACATCGGGGCGGCCATCAACGAATCGTTGATCAGTCACCAACCATCTCCTCCAGGCATCCGAATCGTTCGGCTTCACAGGTCTAGGCAAGTACGGCACAGGTTTTGCGGGATCGGAAATGTATTCGTCGTAGATTGCCTGGGAGGGACCCGACGCCGAGGGCGCGGTGAAGGAAAGTCCGAAGCCTGACGTCAGATAGAGCGGCTTGGACTTTGCCGCGCAACTCGATTCGCAGGCAATCGGCCAAGCCTTGAAGCGATCCCAGTGGTTCTCGCCAGTGTTGTAGATCAGCACTGGCGGTGTGTCTGCCTTCGAAGCGCTGTCTTTCAAGTACCGATCAAAGAATGGCTTAAGTATGTCCCGTCGAAACTGGAGCGCCGTATCGCCATCCCAACGGAACGGCCCGAGCGACGAGCCGTTATAGTTGACGCCGCTGTGCCGCCACGGACCCATGACCAGAAAGTTCATGTCATTGCGCGAGTCTTTAGGCTCCATCGCGAGATAACAATGGATGGCTCCCCACATATCTTCCTGATCCCAGAGGCCCTGAATCCACATGGTAGGTACCTTGAGTGGCTGTTCCGCTATCGTCTTATCGAGCGCCTGCTCCTGCCAAAAGGCATCGTAAGCCGGATGCTCGAGCATCTTGTGCCACCAAGGGAGTTGGTTGAGTCCGGCGGCATTTGCGAAATCACCGGCTGAACCCGCGCGGAGAAAGTTCTCGTAATCGTCCTCGCTCTGACGAACAATCGCGTGTCCCTCGCCTCTTGCGGTTGTCTGCTCTGTGAAATAATCAAAATTCGTTTGACGGAACGCACCGAAGTGAAACCAGTCATCGCCCATCCAGCCATCGACCATCGGACTCATCGGAGCGGCGACCTTGAGCGCCGAGTGCGGGTTGACCAGAGCCATCACAACCGTAAAGCCTTCATAGGAGCTGCCAAGCATGCCGATCTTGCCGTTCGATTCCGGAACGCTTTTCACCAGCCAGTCAATCGTGTCGTAAGCGTCGGTAGATTCATCCGTTGTCGTCGAATTGAGTGGACCTCTCAGCGGGCGCGTCATGATGTACTCGCCCTCCGAGCCGTACTTGCCGCGAATATCCTGAAACACGCAGATGTATCCGTCCGCCGCAAACACCTCTTCGCCCTCAGGTACGGTCGCGAGCATGTGCGGCGAGCGGTTGCGTTCGGCGCGGTCGGAGGCGTTGTAGGGCGTGCGCGTCAATATCATCGGTGCATTCTTCGCGCCGCGCGGAATGAGGATGACCGTATGCAGCTTCACTCCGTCGCGCATCGGGATCATGACGTCGCGTTTGACGTAATCGTAGGAAGACGTCGGCTCCTCATAATGGGCGGGGATATCGACTTTCTCAGGAAAAGTCTGTGCACGCAGGATGGCCATGGACCCAAAAAGCACCGCTGCTATAACAAAAACAAGTTTAGACAACTGACTGCGAAACGATGGAAGACGATGAGTCAACAACAAGTTCTCCGATATCTCCAGGGAACAGAACTGGTTATCAGATGAAAGACCTTCACACTAATAAGACTGAATCGAGGGATTTTCAAGTGTCTCGATCAAAGGTCAGTGCTGGCAATAAGTCCAGGGGTGAGCTGGCAGCGACTGACATTTGGTTTTTTGCGGAGTAAGATTTGCGCCGCGAAACTATCCTGGAGGACGCTGTGAAATCCAGAACACTCCTTGCGCTTTTAGGCCTTATGATCGCCAGTCCGACACTTGCTCTCGCGACGCAGTTGCACTTGCAAGTGTTCACGTCGCCTCCAGAAGGCATCGCCGTGAACTCGGCCCTCGTCTACGGCGACAAGGATGCGATTTTGATTGATTCGCAATTTCGGTTGAGCGACGCACATCGCCTAGTGGCAATGATCCTTGAGAGCAAAAGGAATCTGACGACCGTTTACATCACCCATCCACATCCCGATCACTATTTCGGCCTGGTTGTAATCAGGCAAGCATTTCCGAATACCAGATTGGTGGCGCTACCAAGAGTGGTTGAAGGAATCAAGGCTAGTTGGGAGGGACGAGTAAAAGCGTGGAAACCGCAGTATGGAGACAACATCCCATCTAATCCGATCATTCCCGACGCGCTGGATGGCAACACTCTGACGCTGGAAGGCGAGACGCTGCAAATATATGGTCCGTTACAAGGCGATAGCGCGGGCGACAACTCGTTCGTCTGGATCCCGTCGCTCAAGGCAATTGTGGGCGGAGACACTCTTTTCAGCGGGACACATTTTGTTTTTGCTCCAATGTCCGCAACTCAGAAGAAAGACTGGATGAACACGCTCGATCAGATTGCCGAGCTTAAGCCCCAGACTGTGATTCCGGGTCATCAGATCACTGGAGCGCCAAATGACGCATCCGTGCTCACCTTTATGAGGAAATACATGCAAGATTCAAACGCTGCACAGGCGTCATCCGGGACAGCGGACGAATTCAAAACAAAGATGAAGAGTCTCTACCCCAATCTCGGGATCGAGGGCTTGTTGAACATCAGCGCGCAAGCGGCGTTTCCAGCCAAAGCCGCCCCCTCCAACTGAACGGTTGAGCCCTTTCCCGCTACGAAGGGCAACAATATAGCAGCTGGTCAAAAAAGGCTCGAGACGGCACTGCGCGTAACCTGCTGATTCTGCAAGATCGAATTTCGCTGTCCGAAGCGTCTCAAAAAGTACAGGTTTTGAAACAGACTTCGTGACAGCCTTTCTTACTGCACGTCGCTTAAGTACTCAGACGGTGGGGCCACGCTTGTCACCAGCAGATGGTCTTGTGCACGCATGCAGGCGAGATACAGGAGCTGTCTTTCCGTGTTGTAGACCTCTTCCAATTCAGAGTCATCAGCTACCGTTTCGATCCGCGGCTGTAGGTGGTTGATCGGGGCGAGCTGGCCCTCAATCCAGTATCGAAGGTTGATACGTTCGACTTGGAAAACGAGCCCACGAGGGAACTGAGCCTAACCGAAGAAGCGCGGTTGAGGGCGGCTATCGCGGAGTTGTATCCTAGCAAGCTGCCCGAGTTCGATTTGTTGTTTCACACTGGCGCACGCTTGAGCAATTGGTACGGCCAGCACCGGAAGAGCAGAACTCCAATGGAGCCTCTGGCCTGCTCGCGGTCAATTTCGATTGGAAGGTCGTTACGTTTCCGCGCTCGAAGTCGGGCAAGGGTATCAGGTGCCGCTTAACAAAGTCGCACTCGATGCCTTGCTGAAGCTCCTCGAGCGATCCCCCGATAGGTCTGGCCCGATAATCCGAAAAAAGTCCGGCCTTGAGCTGCACAGCTGCAAGAAATGGTTCGACAAGTCGTGCGCGAAGGCTGGCGTCGTCGATCTGCATCCGCACGATTTGCGCGACACTTTTGCAACGCGGCTACGACGATACAAAACGCCTATCGAAGACATCGCGGCCCTGCTCGGCCATGACCTACGTAAACACTCGATGACAGCCCGGTATGCCCACGTCGATCTCGATACGCTACGTAAGCACGTAAACAAACTCGTTGCTAAGGCCCGCGGTCAAAACTGACACAAAAACTGACACATCAGCCGTTGTTGAATTTCAGAGGGTGGCAGGTTAAATTGGAAGTCACGCTATTCGTTTGAGTTACTTACCAATGGGCGTGTAGCTCAGTTGGGAGAGCGCCTCGTTCGCAACGAGGAGGTCAGGGGTTCGAGCCCCCTCACGTCCACCAAACTTTTCAACAAGTTAGACCGCATTTCTGAATTGTAAGAGTTGCCCAAGTTGCCCAACTCTGGCGCCTGGCAACTCAAAACCAAGACCGATTTTGTCGGCCCACATCAAACGGAAATCGCGATCTTGTGTCAGCTTCACGTAGCGCTCCGCGTGGCGGTCTACGCGCGGGCTTCCACTTTCGGAAAAGGGCAAGACACTGAGGTCCAACTCCGCGAACTGCGCGAGTACGCGTCGCGGCGTGGATGGCAGCTCTCTGGCGAGTATGTCGATGTGGGAATTTCGGGGGCAAAGGAAAGGCGCCCGCAGCTCGACCGGCTGCTCGCCGATGCTCATCGGCGTCGCTTTGATGCGGTCGCGGTCTGGCGATTTGACAGATTTGCCCGCTCAGTTTCGCATCTTCTGCATGCTCTCGAAACATTCAAGGCTCTGGGCATAGAGTTTGTGAGCCTGAGCGAGCAAGTGGACACAAGCACACCAACAGGCAAGATGGTGTTTACAGTGCTAGGTGCTGTGGCCGAGTTGGAGCGATCACTGATCGTCGAGCGCGAGAAGGCGGGACTGCGGAATGCGCGTGCGAACGGAAAGCGGCTTGACCGGCCACCGAAGGACCTCGACCCTGAAACGATCGCTTCGCTCCGAAACAAGGGGCTCGGCTGGCGGGCCATTGCAAAGCAGCTAAGGGTTGGGGTCGGAACGTTGTATCGCTTCGCTCCAGCGTGTTCCAAAACTCAGGAAAGGGTTTTTGGAACGCGGTAGGACGGTGTCTTGCGGACAGAAGTGCGGTTACCCGCCCGCGTGATGCATTTTTGCGATGCGGCCTGCTGCGGCCCGTATGCGTGATTGGCAGCACTCCAGGGCATGTCCGATTGCCGGACAGAATCACGTTTGGTCCCTTGGGACCGAAGAACATGGCGTGCCTCGGAAACAATTCGTTAATATTCTTCGTCTATACTCAGTAGATTCCAGCAGACGGGGACCTATGGCCATTCAGTCCGGCACCCACTTGGGCCCCTACGAAATCCTCTCAGCTATTGGTGCGGGTGGGATGGGAGAGGTTCACGTTAGCGCGGTCAAGTGGCACGTGCATCTACTGCGGGGCGTTTTCGCTTCCGGTAGGCCAGGTTGTCCAATTGCATGTCGTTGAAATGCGCAAGGCACAACGGCACCGGCTTATCGTCCTGCTGGCTTTCGATCACCGTGTAACCGACGACGCGGCCGGTGCAGCTGGAGTTCTGCCAGTACCCGCAGACTTCGTCTTCCGTCCTTTTCACTGACTTCCTCCGTTTGGGTCCACATTTACGCCCGAGCAGAACTCGCCGTCAAGGACACCCCGCTGTTGAAATCCTTGATAGCGAGGAAATGGTTGAGAAAGCAGACGCAGCCCGGCGCGAGGCAGCCTGTCGGGCCTACACTATCCCTTGCGACTGATGAAACTGACCGTGTCGTCTCGCTTCCTTTTTTAGTAGGCGCGGTGCGTGGCGTGCTAGCGTAGCGGGCCGCGACGGTATCACCCGTTTCGGAGGTTTGAATGGACATTGATGATGCTCAACGCGAAGTGCGGTCTGTGTACATTGGCGGCTTTTGGGGACAGCTTGTCAGTTCCGTAATTTGGCTGGCCTCCGCGGCGCTCGGCACGTGGGTCAGTCCAAAGGCCTCTATCCTGACCGTCCTCATCGGCGGATTTTTCATCTTTCTGCTGACGCAAATCCTGCTGCGTTTGTCGGGCCGACGCGCATCCGTGAGCAAAGAGAATCCGTTCCATAGCCTCGGGAGGCAGGTCGCGTTCGTGCTTCCGTTTTCGATGCTGCTTCTTGTGCCCGTAGGTCTCTACAACCTGAAGTGGTTTTTTCCGGCCCTGATGGTCCTTTTGGGCGCGCACTATTTGCCGTTCGCCACTCTCTACGGGATGCCCATGTTCCTGTTCCTGGCGGGGATTCTGATCGCCGCGGGCGTCGTGATCGCGCAGTATTTTTCGGGAACGTTCAGTCTAGGTGCATGGGTCACAGGAGTGACCCTATTCGTTTTCGCGTGGATTGGGCGCTCCATCGCAACCGGCGAAGCGTCCGCGCCTTCCACTCACTAATTCCCTCGATGGCTCGCTGGGATGAAAGCGGACTATTTATCAGACAAGTCGGTGGCAGTACGTGGTCGTCGAAATTTCGGCCACAAGCTCTAAGGGTGATAGGCCATCCAAAGCGCGATTGGATTTCTGACGTGCAGTGAAAAAATCGCTTCCGATGTCACCCAGTTCTTTAATGGTCTCACAAGACCGGAGGAATGCGCTGGCGACTTAAATTGGCGTGACCCGATTAACTCCTTTGTTTCGGTTCCTGCCCCTGAGATATTTGCCAGCTAGAGGCCCTTGTAACACTCCATTCATAATTGTCATCTAATATTCGCCAACTTTTTCCGAGTCGTTGAGGTTTCCAAAATGGTTGCCGAATTGGTGAAAACGTACCAGGGCGTGCTATGCCTGAAGTGTGGGGCAGCGATCCCGGTTTCCAAACGTGTTGCGAACCTGACTGAACAGGACGATGGTCCTCACTCGTTCTTGGTTCGATGCATCCAGTGCCTAGAAGAGAACAGGTATCTCGCAACGGACATCCGCGTGTTCTCTGGCGAGCCGACCAACAGACGACGAATGGCGCTGCCAAGAGCTGCGAACGCCTGACGCGCTGACGCCTGTCTGGCCTAAACGAGGACGGCGGCCTCGGCGTCCTGGACGGTATTGTAGGTCCCGAGAAAGTTGTCTACGTGGGTCATCTCGATCAGCGCCCGAGCCTGATCGTCGAACGCGGCGAAAAGGATTTTCCGGTTCGATTTTAGTGCGGTGACGTGAGCGGCGACGACCGCGCCGAGCCCAGCCGAATCGAGATACGGGACGCCACTGAAATCGACGATCAAAACAGGCGAAGATTCGGACCGCACGGCCTCTTGGAATTTGAATAACGTGTGCAAACTGAGAGGACCCTTGAGCGAAAGAATCTTCTGGCCACGCGGGCCCTGAGAAAAAACCATCTCCAAGTATTCTGGTGCGAATTGTGGTGCTCCTGCTGCGATGATCGAGCCCCTGGTCACCGTCGTGATTTCCATTCTCCTTCTCCCCTTCTTCTTCGAATCCTTGGATCGAAATTTTCATCTCGATCCTCAGTGCGCGCGCAGTTTCACCCCAAACCTCCACTGGTTCAATGCGAAGCGGCTCTTTTGTTGGTCAAATCGAGGTAAATCCCTATCTGGTTGATAATGCCAGGGCACAGGCCCGATTCGATGTTTCTGACAGGCACACCTCAGAAGGCAGGGCTAACACGCTCGCGCTACTAGGAACTGCCGGAAGTCCAAGAAGGTCCTCATGGTGAAATTATTGGATGAACCAGCGCCGACCGTCGCACAGAAAAACGTGGAGCTGCTTCCCTTGGGACGCACACCGCCGATCGCTCCATTCCTAGGGAACGCCTCTGGCAGAGGCAGCATGAGAACCCTTCCATGGGTAGGCTAACTGTTGTAATCAGCCTTCCCGCGAAACGAGGGTTCGACGAATGAACGGGATCTCGAGTACGCCCGCGCATAGCAGGATGAGCGACGATGGCTCAGACGCGGAGGCAGATGCAGAGGTGGCCTCGATGGTCGCATCGAATCCGAAGACTTGACTTCCTATGATCGCATCACTCAGTCCCGGCTCCGCGCCAAAGGTTCCCGTGAGCAGAGCGAACGGTGCGCTCGTGCCTGAGTACATTTGTGATGTCGTTGTGTTGCCAAAAAATTCGAAGAGATACCCATGCCCGCCGGAGCTGAACTCGATGTCGATCAGTCCATTTCCCGACGCAGGGAAAAACGACACGAGCGCCTCGGTTTTAATGGCCGTCGATACTATTCCCGACGTCATCGTGAAGTCGATTGGAGCGGCGAACGATTGCGTCGAATCTAAGCTGTTACTCGGCGAGGTGAAATTAAAGGTGAAACTTCGGAGGGTACCGGGTGAAAACGTGCCACTAATGGTGTAGTCGACCCCATCGGCCCGCGCCGGGTTCCCCGCTATCAAGAGCGCGACGAGTGCTACAATCAGCAAGCTTCCCCTAAGAGCTAGCATTAACGGTTCCTCCTCTAGAGGCCCTCCAAGTCTCGGCGAAGCGTAGTTCATTTAAACGTTTACTCACGGCGACTCTTCAACCCTTGACCACCTGGATCGCCGAAACTACCACGCAGCGTTCTCAAGCCAGATAAACAGATCGTGAACGGAAAATAAAAACATCAGCTTGGAATATTGGGCTGGCGGCATATTGCTTTCAGTTTGGCGAGTTATCTAGGCCCCAGCTCAGAGTGGAAGGCCAGGTCTTCGACTGCACCTCATCTTAAGTTCACGCGCATCATCTTGTGAAACGAGCGCGCTGCCGTATCTTTTCCGCTTTTTCATACGGAATGAATAACGCAGCAATACTGGAGAGTCAGAGTGTGCTTCCCAGTCCTATTCCTCACTCTGTCCCCAGGAGGGTGGTGACTATGAAACTGAAGAACCTTATCAGGGCCGTGCTAAAAGGTAGTCGAGCAGGCCTCGCAGCAGTGGCAATGTTGCAGTTCAGCCTTATCGGACCATTGGCGCCTCCTTCTGCCGCTCAAGGCAGCGGTAGCACAAAGACTCCGATCCAACACGTCATCATCATCGTCGGCGAAAATCGAAGCTTCGACCACCTATTTGCCACCTATGTACCCAAAGCCGGACAATTTGTGGATAATCTCCTGTCCAAAGGGATTGTCAACGCAGACGGCACTCCCGGCATCAACTTTGGCGAAGGGGTGCAGTATTCAGCAGTGGACACTGACACCTTCCAGGTCTCCCCACAAAGCAGATCCTTGTACAGCACGCTACCAGCTCCGTTGGTGGGAGGACCAAAAACCGCGCCAATCGATAATCTCGATGATGCGATGGCCAGTGAAAACGGGTTGGATCCCGCGTACTACGTCTTTCTGACGACGGGCGGCACCGGACAGACATCGAAGACACCTGACCAGCGCATCTTTAATGTGCTCGGCTTATCCCCAGGTCCCTTCCAACTCACCTCCGACACGCTTCCGTACGACTCGTATGCAGCGAGCCCGGTGCATCGCTTTTACCAGATGTTCCAGCAGCTCGACTGCAACATTCTCTATGCGAACTGGTGGAACCCAAGCGGGTGCAAGGAAGATCTGTTCCCGTGGGTAGAGGTCACTGTGGGTGCAGGAACAAATGGCTTGCCACAGTCGGTGCCCTTCACTGACGAGACCACAGGTGAGGGGTCCACGGCAATGGCTTTCTACAACATGTTGCAAGGAGATGCGCCATATACAAAATTCCTTGCCGACAATTACGCGACAAATGACAACTATCATCAACCGGCAAAGGGCGGAACAGGGCTCGACAGCCTATACTTAGGTTTTGCAGATGCCATTTGGTTCAGTGATGCCGTTTTCAGACCAGCCGTGCCACCGCACAATATGTTGGTGTTTCCGGGCACGCCCAACGCTGGAGTCGTGGATGAAATCGAGAATCCGGATCCCCAGCCGGGCACGAACAACTGGTACACGCAAGACGGTTATGGTGGCGGTGCATTCGGTAAACCGTCTTTTGGTGGTGGCAGCTACACGAACTGTTCCGATTCGACAGCAGCAGGCGTTTTCAGTACCTTGAGCTACTTGGCGTCTCTGCCCTATCAAGTTGACCCGAAGTGCGACCCGGGGCACTACTACCTGCTCAACAATTACAACCCCGGCTACTTCGGCGACGGATCGAACGCCTATATCGACAACAACGTGAACAATACGCCGTTCACCATTCCGCCGGTAAATCAGCGCAGCATTGGCGACGTGCTGCTGGAAGCGGGCGTATCCTGGGCATACTACGGAGACCAGTGGAACGCTTATCTCACTGACAAATACCAACTCAATTATGGGACTGTTGGCCCCATGAGCGACCAATACTGCAACATTTGCAACCCGTTTCAATACCAAGCGTCGATTATGGCTCACCCCGAAATACGCGGCGCTCACATGAAGGATACGACAGACCTTTACACTGCGATCGAGAATGGCACCCTGCCAGCAGTTTCCTACGTGAAACCCAGTGGCTGGGTCGATGGTCACCCCGCTTCATCGAAGTGGAACCTGTTCGAAGGGTTCGTAAAGAAGATCGTGGACGCTGTACAAGCGAATCCCAGCTTGTGGGCAACCACCGCGATCTTCGTTACTGTGGACGAAGGGGGAGGCTACTACGACTCAGGATACGTGCAGGCCCTGGACTATTTTGGGGACGGCACGCGCATTCCACTAATCGTGGTTTCTCCATTCACGACACCTGGCCACATTTCCCACGAGTACAGTGACCACGCATCAATCGTCAAGTTCATCGAATACAACTGGGGCCTGCCGACGATTTCCAAGCGCAGCCGCGACAATCTTCCGAATCCGATGCAGGACCCAGATAATCCCTGGGGCAATCCTTACGTGCCAACGAACAGTCCGGCCATCGGCGACTTAACGGATATGTTCACATTCCCTGCACACTAACGCACAACGGAACCGGTAAAATCCTCCGGCGTGCGGCGACGCGGCGCGTCGGAGGATTTGTTTCGAGAAGAAACGTTGCGAAACCCACCTCATCGTGGAACGGGCTCATTTTGAAAATTGCCACGATCTCCAAAGCTCCTTCTGCCTCCAGCACGGCGTAAACTGGTTTCCAATAGACTCCTGCACTTTCCATCGCTACATGGGCACAGCCCTGCGAAAGCAGCCACGCAAATCCAGCGGCTCCCGCGTGGTCGTGCCGAACGTGCGCACCTGTTTCTGGACTTTAATCCACAACCACACTCCACTAGAGCTTGCATACGGGCAGGACGCAGAGCGGTTCACATTCTGATAAATGTCAGGCGTTCGGTCACCTGACAGAAATGTCAGTCTGTAAACACTGAAGGGGCTAGGACCGAGGCACGTTCGAATTACAACCTTGTTGCAGTTGGGCCAAAGCCTCTTCTAGAACCTCGCATTCGCCAAATCCGCACGCCGAGCAAAGCAGTCGATGACTGAGGCCGACATTGAAATTACTTTGGAACGGGCCAAAGAGCGGTATCCGGGGGCTAAGCCTCGGATAATTTCCGACAACGGCCCCCAATTTATCGCCAAAGACTTCAAGGAGTTCATCCGCATCTCCGGCATGACGCACGTCCGGACTTCACCGTATTACCCTCAATCGAACGGTAAAATCGACGCACACATCACTCAAAGGGGAGTGCATCCGCCCCGGGACGCCGCTGTCGCTGGAAGATGCGAGGCGTCTCGTGGAGGGTTACGTAGAGCATTACAACAACGTTCGTTTGAACAGCGCCATCGGCTACATCACGCCGAAGGACATGCTCGCCGGGCATCAGCAGGAGATTCAGGCCGAGCGCGATCGGAAGTTGGAAGCGGCGAGGGAACAGAGAAAGAATCGCCGCCAGGGCTGCGTGACGGATGAAACGGATTACGCTTTGTCACTTGTGAACCTACTCCTCGACAGCTAACGATGTGAGGGTAAGCACGTCGGAACAAGTCAGGAGCGACTCCCATGCAATTGAAAAGGGCATTCCTGGTTCTCCTGTTATTTGTTTCGCCTGCCTTCGGCCAGTGGCATCCGCAGAAATCGAACACCGACGCTAGACTGCTCGGATTGAGCATCGTCAACGGTAACGTCGTTTGGGTCAGTGGCACAGGCGGGACGTTTGTTCGTACCACAGACGGCGGCACGACCTGGCAGGCCGGGACGGTCGCCGGCGCCGAGAAGCTCGACTTCCGCCAGGTCTACGCCATCGACGGCGAGACCGCTTACTTGCTGTCGATCGGAAAGGGCAACGAGTCGCGCATTTACAAGACAACGGATGCCGGCAAGAACTGGTTGCTGGAATACACCGAGCAGAACCCGAAGGCCTTCCTCGATTGCATGGCCTTCTGGGACGCCACGCACGGCATCCTGGTCGGCGACCCATTGGACGGCAAGCCCGAGCTGCTGACAACCTCCGACGGCAGCGCGCACTGGACACCGCTTCAGTCGAGCACGATACCTCCGGCAAAGAACGGTGAAGGCTCGCCGGCCTCTGGAACCTGCATCGCAACGTATGCTGAAGAGAAAGGGAGAAAGGAAAACTGGCAGGCGTGGTTCGTGACCGAAAACGCATCACGCGTCTTCCACACCTCCGATTCGGGCAAGACGTGGACCGCCTCCGAGACGCCGCTCGTCACCGGCCTGAATCAGGGCGTCTTCTCGATCGCCGTCGTGGATGCCGCCCGGCTGGTGATCGTCGGCGGAGACTATGATCATCCGCAGGTGGTGAAGCCAAATTCCGCCTACAGTGACGACGGCGGCAAGACTTGGAAAGAGAGCAGCCACCGTCCCGCGGGATACCGCTGGGGT